>WSSedB2T2DRAFT_1000024_pt1 | contig 13161 bp, 9 predicted proteins | sample WetSurSiteB2Tule_FD_9469 | JGI IMG/M metagenome (IMG submission 9469)
ATAGAGGTAGGCTGGAATGATGAGGAGTACAGCGGCCGCGGCCACACCGACTAGGAACGTAAAGTTCCCTATGTACAATCCCCAGGAGACGTAGCTCGTCATGCCGCTGACGATCAGGCCCTGCTGAAGCTGCCTGGTATAGGCTGCGATGCCGACAATGGCCGTGACGAGCAGCACCAGAACCCAAATGTAATATATTCGGGGACCTGTCGTGAGCCTCCTGGCTGCTGCGAATAGGAATCCGGATCTCTGCATGACGTTCCCCACCTGTCAAGTAGCGAAGAAGTAATAAAATTTCGGCTGCGTGTTCAGATCTTCCTTCAATCGGAAGACCCTTTTGGTCTTTATGATCAGGCTGATTTCACTGTTGGGATCGAGGAGGTTGCCGAATTTGCGGGCTCCGACCGGACAGACCTCGACGCATTTTGGGTATATCCCTTTTCGGACTCTCTGAATGCAAAAAGTGCACTTTTCCACCACATTACGCATTCTCGGACGATTCCCCAGATAGTGAGTCTTGGGATTCACCTGCTCGCTTGGAATACCAGGGTCGGAAAAATTGAACCATCGGCCCATGTACGGGCACGCTGCCATGCAGTAGCGGCATCCGATACACCAGTTGTAATCGACCACCACAATGCCGTCGGGCTCTGTCCATGTGGCCCGCACAGGGCACACCTTGGTACAAGGCGCGTTGGCGCAGTGCTGGCATTGCACCGGCATGTAGTAATAGCCCTTCTCCGGCACCTCTTCAGGTTCGTAGTAGATGTCCGAATGTTCAAGATCCATGTTTCCGTCTTTGAACCTGAGGACTCTTATGTATTGGATTTGCGGGTCTCTCGACAGGTTGTTCTCTTCCACGCAGCCGTACACGCACCGGCGACAGCCGATGCAACGCTGAATATCAAGCCCGTACCCAAAGAGGGTTCCATCAATGGGGGACTCTGCCCCGACCACGAATTCCTTTCCGTATTTCTTCTTGTAGTCCTCCTGAAGCCGGGCGACTGTCTCTTCGATCTCCTTTTTGGTCATTCTTTGGAACTGCTGCTGAAAGAATTCCTGCCACGAGCACGAGCTGACCGCCATCATCCCCAGGACACTCGCAGCTCCGGCTAGGAACGTGCGTCGATCCGGGAGCATGCTGCGATTCTCCGCGGATTGAGAATCCGGTCTCTTCGCAATTTCGGAGTCAGATCCACTTGCGGAGTTTGATTTCTCTTTACCGGAACTATCAGTCTGATCGCTCATGGCTCTGAACCTTTAGTGCTTGGCCTTGGTTTCTTTTGGGGTCCACGGCTTCCTGGGAGGGGGCATGGGCTCGATTGGCTTAAATTTGGGCGAATGCGGATCGTGACAACTCACGCACCGATAGTAGGTCTTTTCACCGTTCCAATTGCCGGTCCTTCTGCCGTGTATGCCGTTTCGCCAGTCCCTGTACTTGGTGCCATGACATTTCCCGCAGAGAATATAAGAGTGCTCGAAATCAATTGGCTTGCCGTCACTCAGCGGTAAGAGATAGTTGCGATTATCCGGGCTGTGGCAGTCCAGGCACCATACTCGCACGCCGCCGTGGCTGAGCTTTACATTCTTATGGACAAGCATGTCTTCCCGCCTCTGGAAGTTTACGGGAAAATCCTTTTCTGGACCGTGACACGCACGGCACGGAGTAATGGTCTTCGGCAGGGGTGTCAACGGGACCGGAAATTCCTGATCGGATTCGCGTTCGATATCTTCAGGTGACGGCTGGATCCGGTCCTGGAATTGGGCGAAGGTGAAGTCGGTTCCCAATCCCAGGCACAGTGTGATCAGGCCCAGGATCAGCACCGGTACGACGAATCTCCGGATTCTAGTGGTTCCTTTCATGAAGGCGCCCTTGTATTAACGTGGCCTCAGACGAGTCTTACTTGGCCTCTTTGCCGCCGTACCTTTGCTGATAGAACTGCTCTATCTTCTGCAGTTCTTCCTTACTCATCCCGTCCTTATACCAGCGATGCTGGGGATCCTTGAAGACGTACTCGTTAAGGATAGGCATTGCCGCATCCTTTCCGCCCATGATTTTCTCGACTTCAGGCAGAAAATACGTATAGAAGTGCTTTGCCACCTCATACATACCATGCCACCAAGCATAGTCCGGACCCATCATGGCAGCGCCGTGCCGTCCGCGGCGGCCTTCGTGATGCCACAGTTCGTAATAGATCCAGTCCAGCTTGTCGTCGAAATCCGCCTTGGTGAGTTTCCCGGTGTCCATCAGTTTCTGGCGGACATTCATAGCGGGAATAGCGAACTTATTGTTGTACAAGTCCACGAGACCATCGAACTGACTGTAGAAATCGTTGACCATGAAGTCCCCGTGGCACTGGCGGCATACGTCTTTCATCTTGTCCCGCCGGTCTTTCCAATGCTCCAGCTTTTTGGAGACCACAGGCCGCAGGGTCCAGGAGATTCGCTGGCCCACGTCGTGAGTCGCCGCTTGATTTGGCGTGGCCCCCATATGACATGTAGCGCATGTTGCTGAGTCCTGGTAGTCGACCCCGACTACCCACTCCCCTTTGTCCATGTTCATTTTGTCCCTGAATGCCTGGTAGAGGATGCCGTGCTTGCTCTCGTTGAAAACCTCGATCTGGGGATGATCCGGACCGAGATGACACTTTCCGCAAGCGTCCGGGCGCCTGGCCTGTTCTTTGGAAAAACGGTGCCTGGTGTGACACGCGGAACAGCTCCCTTTGCTTCCATCAGGGTTTATGCGGCCGATTCCGGTATTAGGCCAGGTATCGGGATCCAGTTTCCCATCTTTGAGTACCTTGATGTTGGAGCCGTGGCACTGGCGGCACCCTGTATTCACCGCGGCCGGTCCACCGACCACCGTGCCAAGGTAGTTGTCAGAAGAATTCAGAATATCCGCTGCCTTAGCATGGTGGGAAACCTGCTGCTGGTCGAACTGCTCCTTATGGCACCGGGAACAGTCTTTTGGGCTGACCAGCGTAGCTATCCAGAAGCCCCGGTGGTCGTACCCGTCCGGGTCCCCCGGCATCTTGTCTGTCTTCTTCTCTGCCTTATGGCAGTCGTAGCAGTTGACCCCAGCCTGCCCCATCTTTCCGGACCGCCACAGCTTGAACAGGCCAGGGGATTTCAGCTCATGGCATTTGATGCAGACCTGCCCCTCGGGCGACCCATACAATTTCGGGTCAACTTTTACCGCGGCATCAGCCGCGTAGGAACAGACAAGAAGCGCCAGTGCGACCAGGATGAGAATTCTTCTCATGGCATCCACTCCCCGTATCGATATAGTGCTTTCATAAACATGTTACTTCCGAGGTTTGCCGGATCTCCGCTGGGTCATCCCCAAATGAGGACGATCCGCCAGATTCCCGGCCCCGCTGTGGTGGAGGCTAAACCTTTGGCCCATTTGGTCCGTATTGTGACACGCGTTGCCGTAAGGATGCTGTAAAAGTTTGTAAAGATCCTGTAAAATTGTTTCGAACCCGGGCATAATAATTCCCCAAAAAATGCCGCTTCCGGTTCACGCCCCCGCTACCATCATTGATGGCCAAAGGGACAGCAGTTATGTTTCAAACCGAGCACTAACTTGTTTTGATAACGATAATGAATGGATACAGTGTAAATGGTTAACCGGTTGAAGGTATTTCTCGGCCAAAGGGTTTCTTTCAAATTCCTGGTCGCCACTTCCCTGACCATAACCGTAATATTCGTTGTGGTATTCGTCTGGTTTTCGCGTCAGCAGGAAGACCATATTATGGAACAGGTCAAGAAGCAAGCAATAATCCTCCACAAACAGATTGTTCTTACCCGCCAGTGGGTGGCGGACCACAACGGCGTACTCGTTCCGAAGACCGGGGAGGTTAGCTCAAACCCTTTCCTGAACCAACCCGATGTGCAAGGTTCAGACGGAAACGCGTACACAAGGATCAGCCCTTCAGTTATGACCAGGCTCCTTTCAGAGCGCGCCCTCAAGGGCGGCCTGTATTCCTTTAAACTTACGAATACCGAGAGGTTGAACCAGGAGAACGCTCCCGACGCGTTCGAATTGGAGGCTCTCCGACTTTTCAGGTCGTCTGAGAAGGACGAGACGTTCAGGACCGAACAGGTCAACGGCAAATCTGTCCTTCGCTATGTTGCGCCTTTGTACGTAAACGAGAATTGCGTGAAGTGCCACACCTCTCAAGGTTACAAACCGGGGGATGTGGGCGGGTGTCTCAGCGTTTTCGTACCGATGGATGAAGCCCGTTCGGCAATCAATCACAACAGGGCCATTCTGCTGGGCGGGGGGATGGTGTTCGCTGGATCGTTGGTAATCCTGGTGTTTTTTGCGGCGCAATCTCTGGTCTTCAAGCGGTTAAACGATATCAGGGCCGCCATGAGCCGCATGACTGTCGGTAAACAGGTTGAGAACCACAGGGGGCATGGGGACGAACTTAAAGAAATCGCGGACTTTTGTTATCTTTTAGATGAAGAAATGAAAAACCAGCACGAAGAGTTGGAACTGAAGATTGCCGAGGCCACTCACGACCTGTCGGAGACTAACAGAAACCTTGAAGCAGCCAATCTGGACCTCGAACGGCTTAACCAGGCAAAGTCAGATTTTTTTTCCGACATCTCTCACGAGCTGCGAACACCTCTCACCAACATAAAAGGCGCGGCCGATATTCTGGACAGAAAGGCGTCATGCGGGGATCCTACATATCTGGACATCATAAAGAGAAATACCGATCACCTCATAAAGGTCGCCATAGATTTTCTCGATTACTCGAAGATCGAATCAGGCAAACTGGAGCTGGACCTTGAGGNAGCTTCCCTTAAAGANGTAGCCGAGGATGCGGTTCTTTCCCAGAATGTCGNNGCTCAAAAGAGATCTGTTGAACTGGTGCTGGAAGTNCCCGAGGACTTGCGNATGNTCTTCGACAAACAGCGGATCTACCAGGTCCTCACCAATTTGCTNTCCAACGCTGTGAGATTTTCNCCANCCGGAAACAAGGTTTTCGTCAGGATCANCGCATCGGACGNCGANTCGGCNGAGGTNTGCGTGCAAGACTCCGGGCCCGGTATAGCAGAAAAATACCATGAGGCTATATTCAAGAAATTCTATCAGGTTGGCGGGCAACAGGATAGCAAGATCCACAAAGGGTCTTCCGGCATAGGGCTCGCGATCTGCAAAGGTCTTGTCGAAGCCCATCACGGGCATATATGGGTACAAAGCCGGCCGGGAGAGGGGAGTGCCTTCTTTTTCTCTCTTCCGACAAAGAGGGCCTCAATGGAAAAGCGAGTCCAGAAGGGATAATTATGGCGGTTGGCCGAATACTTGTGGTGGATGATGATCCCGACATTCTCAGAATCCTTCGAGACAACCTGGAACTGGATGGATACAGGGTTTTCACGGCCTCAACCGGTAAGGAAGCGTTGCAGGCGTTCGATAGGGCCTCTACCAGCCTAATAATACTGGACCTTTCCCTTCCAGATATTGATGGCATCCAGGTTTGTAGGTCCATCAGAGAAACATCCAACATCCCCATAATCATGTTGACCGCGAGGGATCGTCTCCCCGATAAAGTGCTGGGGCTGGAAACCGGGGCTGACGATTATTTAGTTAAACCTTTCGATTACTTGGAACTCGCGGCCAGAATAAGGGCCTGTCTGCGGCGACAGGGACAGGTTATTAATTCTGCTGAGACCATCGAGTTGGGCGATTTGAAAATAGACGTGGGAAGAAACACTATCTGCAAGAGGGGCGTCAAGGTCGGTCTCACGCAACGTGAATTCACTCTCTTCCTGTTGCTGGCCAGGAATGCAGGCCGAGTCTTGAACAGGACCGTGATCCGACACGCCCTGTGGCCCGACGGTGAGCTATACAAAGACACTCGAGTAATTGACGTTCACATTCAACACTTGCGTTCCAAGCTTGAGGACGATCCTGCGGAACCGCGGTACATTGTCACCGTCCCAGGCGTGGGTTATATGCTACCGTAGTTATTGGCACTCCTCATACAACCTCCCGCACATGCTCCAGCAATTCTCCCCGGTGGTCGAAGAAGTCTAACGGTCATTGGGATGGCTCATCAGGATTCAAATCGAAGTTGTAGCGAGAGTATCTTATTATACTGCGGCGTTGCTTCTTCATGTGACTTCAGCCCTACCTTTAGGCCGACACTGTCAGGCTATTTTTCGGTGGCGGAAGCTGGGGCAATTCCTGCTTGACCTGGTGCGTGTGGAGATGCATAGTCGAAACTGGGAAAAAGTTTCTTTCAGGCAGTGTGGCTCCAGTCGTGTCTCCTTGAGGCATTACGCGGATCCATAGGCTGCAGAGGGTCAGACGAGCCATCGGATGACCGATGAGAAGCACCACGAAACTCAAGATCTCAACCGCACCTCGTAATTCCTGACCAAGCCTCAAGGACAATGTTGTCCATCGGAGGAGTCATGAAGCGCTCAAGCATAGCCATTATCCTTTTCGTTCTGGTTGCATGCGTTGCGGCTGGGATTATCGTCTTAAGTCAACGCACAACTCCCAAGAACTATACTGGTTCCCCTGAAAAGATCACGATTGGCACCGCGCTATTTGAAGTGTCCGGGCTTATTTGGATAGCCGAAGAAAAGGGGTATTTTGGGGAAAATGGACTCAAGGTGACGATAAAGATCTTTGATGCAGGCAAGTTTGCAGTAGGCGCTCTTTTTGATGGTGAGGTGGATGTCGCCACCGCATCGGAGTTTGTTTTTGTCGGGAAGGCAATAAAGGAAGAAAAAATCCAGACAGTTGGGAGCATCGCCAAATCGGACGATCATTATCTTATTGTACGTAAGGACGGGGGAATTAGGCAATCATCGGATTTGAAGGGAAAAAAGATTGGCTTCCCCCGCCAAACGAGTGCTGAATTCTATCTCGGCAGGTATCTCCAGCTTCATGGTATCAACCTTGACCAGGTCACTCTCATTGATCTGAAGCCCACACAGATAGGAGAATCCCTTATCAAGGGAGATGTCGATGCGGTTCTGATCTGGGACCCTTACGCGTATCTAATTGAGAAGAGCTTAGATCGCAATGCGGTGATCTGGCCCGCGCAGAGCGGTCAGATGATGTACTGGCTGCTTATAGCCAAGCGTGATTACATCACCAGACATTCGGAACTGATGGACCGGCTCCTCAGTTCGTTCAATCAGGCGGAACAATATGCCGTCAATTACCCGAATGAAGCGAAAAGGATTTTGCAGAACAAGTTGCACACCGAGCAGGCATATGTAGAAAGAGTGTGGCCAAAGAATAGGTTCGCGCTCTCACTCGATCAAGGGCTCATCATAGCGATGGAGGACGAATCGCGTTGGATGATCGACAGCAACCTCGCCAGCGGTCGGACGATGCCATATTATCCGGATTATATATATTGGCAGGGTCTCAAGAAGGTAAAACCCTCGTCGGTGACTGTCATCCATTGAGGACACGAAGATGACGATAAGGTCCAATCTAATCCTCAGTTTCATATCCTTCTGCATCATCACCTTGGTCGTTGGCATTACCCTTTTTGTGACGATTCGGCAGACAAATGAACTAAATACGACGGAAGACAAGGCGGACAGGCTTCTCCTGGCAGCTCATGAGCTGTCAGAGCTTTCCAATGATTACATCCTTTTCCATGAGAAAAGACAGGCAGTCCAGTGGGAGACAAAATACAATTCGATGGCCGCCCTCTTCGCACAATTACACTCCGATCGGCCGGAAGAACAAACTCTTCTCGAAAATATCGCGGCAAACCATAAGCGCCTGAACCTGATCTTCAATGACGTTAGGGCAACTGTCGAAACAGGCCCGGTATCTCCACATGACGTAGGCGATATAGGCTTCCTGCAACTTTCGTGGTCGCGACTTACAGTCCAGACACAGGGAATGATTTTCGATGTTTCCCAACTGGCTGATTTGATAAAGCAAGACACGCGAGCAGTCGAGGGCCGGGCTATCATTCTCATCATAGCCATGATCGGCATGCTGATCGTATTTATTCTGGTCAACTACCTCTTCATCTATTGGCGAGTACTCAGATCAGTTGCAACGCTGCGGGAAGGAACAACAATAATCGGTTCGGGAAACTTGGATTTCCGGATTGAAGAGATCAGCAAGGATGAGATTGGGGATTTGGCAAGGGCTTTCAACCAGATGAATGTCAACCTTGCAACGGTGCTGGCATCTAAAGAGGAGCTGAACCGAGAGGTTGAAGAGCGCAGGCAGGCACAGGATGAGCTTAAGAAAACACTGACGGATCTGGAGCGCTCGAACAAGGAACTCGAACAGTTCGCGTACGTGGCTTCCCACGACCTCCAGGAGCCGTTGCGCATGGTGTCCAGCTACACGCAGCTTCTCGGCGAGCGCTACGGGGATCAACTCGACGAGAAAGCCAAGAAATTCATCAACTATGCAGTGGATGGGGCGATCCGGATGCAGCAGCTAATCCAGGATCTCCTGTTATTTTCAAGGGTGACTACTCGCGGCGAGGAATTTCAACCTGTTGACAGCCGCGCAGCTCTCGGGATGGCAGTGTCCGGTTTGGGAGAAACGATTCGTGAATCAGGCGCACTGGTGACGAATGATGATGATTTTCCCCAAGTAATGGCGGATCAAACGCAACTCGCACAGGTCTTCCAAAACCTGATCAGCAACGCAATTAAGTTCCGAGGGCCGAATCAACCCCTGGTTCACGTATCAGTGCGAGCAGAAGACCTCCATTGGCTGTTCTCGGTTAAGGATAACGGCATCGGTATCGATCCACGATACAGAGGCAAGGTATTCGTCATATTCCAACGCCTGCACACGCGAGAAGAATACCCCGGCACAGGGATTGGACTCGCGCTCTGTGAGCGGATTATCAAGAGACACGGTGGAGAGATCTGGTTCGACTCCAAACCAGGTGAAGGATCAACCTTTTACTTCACTTTCCCGAAGAGAACAGAGGAGGGGCACAGCGATGAGCCGTAAACACCGCATTAAACTGATCGATATTCTGCTTGTAGAGGACAATCCGGGCGACGCGGATCTGGCACGGGAAGCGCTGGAGGGTAACAAGCTGTGCAACGACCTGCACGTGGTCAGTGACGGCGAGGCAGCTATGGCCTACTTGCGCCAGGAGGGCAAATACTCCGACGCCCCTCGACCTGACCTGATTTTGCTCGATCTCAACTTGCCCAAGAAGGACGGCCGAGAAGTCCTGGCAGAGATTAAGGCTGACGAAGACCTGAAACGGATACCTGTAGTCATCCTAACGATTTCTCGGGACGAAGAAGATATACTGAAAAGCTATAATCTGCACGCAAACTGCTTCATCACGAAGCCGATCGATATCAGCCAGTTCTTCAAGGTCGTAAAAGTAATAGAGGAATTTTGGCTCGGTATCGTCGCGCTTCCACCCAACGGAGCCAAGAAATGACGAGCCACCTGCGGGTACTGCTTGTAGAAGACAATGCCGGTGATGCAGATCTGGTACAGGAGTATCTGTCTCATGCAAGTCAAGCGGTGTTCGAGGTCGAGTGCGTGCCGCGCCTGACACAGGCGATTTCGCTTCTGGAACAAGATCGGATCGGCATCATCCTCCTTGATCTCGGGTTACCAGACAGCTCGGGCCTTGAAACCCTCACGCGCGTTCTGGAAGCTGCGCCTCGAACGGCGACCGTAGTGTTGACCGGGCTCGATGACGAGCTTACAGGGGTGGACGCGGTAAGGTTAGGCGCACAGGACTACCTGTTCAAGGGACATCTTGCACCGGATCTATTGATTCGAACCATTCTCCATAGCATTGAGAGAAAGAGGATGCAAGACGCGCTTCGGGAAAGTGAGGAGCAGTTCCGTTCGCTATTTGAAAACAGCCTCGACGCGATACTATTAACAATCCCGGATGGAAAAATATTGAGAGCCAATCCATCAGCCTGCCAAATGTTTGGTGTGACAGAAGAAGAAGTCTGCCGAGTTGGAAGAGAGGGTCTTGTGGACACCACCGACCCCAGATTGAAACCAGCACTGGAAGACAGGAAACGAACTGGAAGATTTCAAGGTGAACTCAACTTCAAACGTAAGGATGGGAGCTTGTTTCCTGCGGAATTGTCTTCTGTATTGTTCAAGGACGCTGAAGGCCAGTGGAAATCCACTATGATTATTCGCGACGCGACTGGCCGCAGACGGTCGGAAGAGGCTCAGAAGAGACTGGCAACTGCCGTGGAACAGGCAGCCGAGGCTATCGTCATCACAGACAGTCAAGGAACCATTCAATATGTAAACCCAGGTTTCGAGAGGGTCACCGGCTTCTCACAGGAAGAGGCTATAGGCCAGAACCCTCGTATCCTCAAGAGCGGCCAACACAACACAAAGTTTTACGAGCAGATGTGGGATACCATTCAGGGAGGCCATGTCTGGTCAGGACGTTTAGTCAACAGAAGGAAGGATGGGCACATCTATCACGAAGAGGCCACGATCTCACCGGTGAAGGATGCATCGGGGGCCATCGTGAACTTCGTTGCTGTGAAGCGTGATATCACCGAGCACTTGGAGCTTTCAAAGCAGTTGTTTCAGGCTCAAAAAATGGAGGCGGTCGGGACGCTCGCCGGGGGTGTTGCCCACGATTTCAATAACATCTTGCAGGTGGCGCTCGGATACTCCGAGTTGATTCTTGGCGACGAGGGCTTACTTCAGCGTCACAGGGCCGATCTCAGGAAGATAAATGAAGCCTCAAGGCGTGGGGCGGACTTGGTTCAAAGACTTCTCACCTTCAGCAGGAAGTCGGAGGTGAAACCGGCCCCTCTCAACCTGAATCACCGTGTCACTGAATTAAGGAAAATGCTGGAAAGAACCGTCCCGAAGATGATCGAGATACAGCTCGTTTTGGCTGAGGATCTGGCAACGATCAATGCCGATGCCACCCAAATGGATCAGATCCTCATGAATCTTGCGGTGAACTCAAGGGATGCCATGCCTGAGGGCGGAAGATTGGTTATCGAAACTACGAACGTTGTCCTGGACGAGGACTATGCGGCATCGCATCTTAGAGGCGAGCCCGGCCAGTATGTACTCTTGACGTTTGCGGACACCGGGGCAGGGATGGACAAAGAGACGCTGGAGCATATCTTCGAACCATTTTACACCACCAAAGGGGTGGGTGAAGGGACAGGCTTGGGATTGGCCATGGTCTACGGAATTGTACAACAGCATGGAGGCCATGTCAGGTGTTACAGCGAACCCGGTGAGGGAACCACCTTCAGGGTCTATTTCCCTGCGCTTGTGTCAGACGAGGAACCCGAAAAAAAGATCGCCAGACCAATGCCACGGGGAGGGTCAGAGACCATTCTCCTTGTGGATGACGAAGACATGATTCGAGACCTTTGCTCCAGGATCCTCACAAAGTCAGGGTACAGCGTGATCACTGCGCCCAACGGCAAAGAGGCTCTGGAGCTATACATAGCGCAGAGAGATAGGATTTCACTCGTTATCCTTGATCTCATCATGCCCCAGATGGGCGGCAAGCAGTGCCTCGATGATCTCTTGAGAATTGACCCAGCCCTGAAGGTGCTCATTGCCAGCGGCTACTCCTCTAATGATGCCACCCAGGAAGCCCTGGCCTCGGGGGCAAGGGGGTTCGTCAACAAGCCGTATGACATTCGACAGGTGCTGGAGGTCGTCCGCTCAGCGCTTGATGACAAAATGGAGCCAAAAGAGGGAATTGGTTGATTGGTTTCGGCGTTCCGGCCAAGAAAAATGTTGGATTGTTAGAAGATGGTAATAGTAGTGGGGCCGAGCTTCTGAGTGTGGTCGCTCAGCAGCGCAATTGTCGGCCCTGTGCAGCCAAGAGCCCGGACCCAAAGAGAACAGGGGCTATCAGGTATGATGTTGCCAAAACTGCGATATATAATCCTCTTGGCTCTCGCTCTGAGGGTTGCCTTTCCGGTTCTGATACTTGGCTTGAGCAATGACGTAAGAGTCTTTTATGACAACGACACAATAGAATATATAGAGCCTGCCAGGGGACTTATAACATCCGGGCAGTTCAAGGCGAAAGGTGTCTCTGAAATCGAGCGCACCCCCGGCTACCCTCTGCTACTCATACCTGGAATGATATCGGGCCATATCGAGTTGGCCACTATCGCCTTGCAGATCGTATTGAGCTGCTTCAGCGTGTTTCTCGTCTACAAAATCGGGATTCTTTTGTTTGATACAACTGAAATCGCTCTTCTATGTGCAGTGCTTTATGCCGTGGAGCCGCTGTCCATAATGTATGCCGGTCGGCTTTACAGCGAAACGCTATACTCTACGGTTTTATTGATTTTTTTGTATTTTCTGATCAGGTATTTGATGAGCGGCGCGCTGTCCGACATTATACTGTCCGCGACTGCTCTGGCTGCCACGGCCTATGTGCGCCCTATTTCCTACTTTATGCCTTCCGCTATTACGTTTGCGCTTTTCCTTTGGACGCTGCTCAGCCGATCGCAGAATCGCAAACTGTTCTTTCACGCTGCCGTGTTCTTTCTAATTTCCATGAGCATCATTGTTGTCTGGCAGGCGCGCAACAAAATCGAGACAGGGTACTCGGGCTTTTCAGCCATCTCGGACCAAAACCTATATTTCTACGTTGGTGGAGGAATCTTAGCCAAGAAGGACGGAGTGAAGCTCCACGAACAGCTAGTGAAAATGGGATACGGCATGCCTGAAACCTATTTTGCGCTCCACCCCGAACAGCGAACGTGGACACAAGACGAGATATATCGATACAGAGGCAGGGAAGGCATCAAGCTGGTTTTTGAGAATCTGCGGACGTTCTTCACGCTTGCCTTTGAAAACACGATTACAACTTTACGGGAGACAGGAGCCACGGATCTGCTGGACATGATCAAAGTTGATCCGACTTCTCCCGAGGGGGCCAGGTTCAAGTGGATTCTGAAGCTACCTCTATTCATTGTGCTGTTAGCATACTGGTCGCTGGCAACGATAGGAGTTTTCTCCAAGCGGTGGGTAAATGGGGCGCAACTGATGGTCTTAATCGTAGTGGGGGCGTACCTTGTCTTGACCGCCTCGATGGGAGGGATAGGGTACAGCAGATTCAGGCATCCTGTAATGCCCATAGTCTGCCTCATGGCAGGATGCGGTCTATTTACAATTTTGCAGGGGCTCAAATATAGAGCTGG
>WSSedB2T2DRAFT_1000025_pt1 | contig 12891 bp, 10 predicted proteins | sample WetSurSiteB2Tule_FD_9469 | JGI IMG/M metagenome (IMG submission 9469)
AGTTTTGTCTGGGACGATTGTCGAGGAAGATTATCCTCATCGGAGCAGTGTTGGTGCTGTTCGGGTTGTCGTACTGGGCCTTGCCGGGCATGGGGTATTTGCCCACGGGAGGAACAAATCTCTTACGAGTGCAGATCGAAACCTACGAGGGGACGAGCCTCGACGAAAATAGCCGATTGATGGCTGTGCTGGAGGATCGATGGCGCAGCATCAAAGGAGTTCGCCATATCGTCTCGACTCCCAATCGCACCATGCCCCGTAATAGGGTCTATCTCATATGCGATCGAGAGGAAGAGAGCGGCGTCCGTATACAGGATATAGCACTGGCCGCTCATCAAACGGCCAAAGATCTGCCGCTCAAGGCAGTCAATCCTATCCGCTTTCCGCTCTTCGGCAATGTGATGACGCGATCCAATGTCGTAGACGTCCGTATCATGGGGAAGAGCTACACCGTGGTCGACGATCTCGTCAAGCAGATCATGGACATCGGGCGGGACACGAGGGGGGTGATCTTCCGCTACACCGACTTGTACTTGCGGAAGCCTCAGGTGGAGATTCGGGTTAACGGTGAGCGTGCGGCTCATTTCGGCTTCGACGTCAAGGACATAGCTGATGCGGTTGAATCATACATAGGCGGACAAAGAACCACGACGCAGTACGACGTGGAAGGAAGATATTACTACATCCGCGTCATGGGGCCGGAAGCAAATCTCCGGACCGTTGGGGACGTCTCTGGCATTGTACTCACGTCACCCGAAAGTCCCGAAACCAATGTGCCCCTGACGAGCGTTGCTTCCGTGGTGACCACCTTGGGACCGCTTCAGATCAATCACTACAATGCGAAACGCAGTGCTCGCGTGCAATTAACTATTCAGGACCGGCCTCTCGGGGACGTCTTCGAAGAGGTGGTGGAAAGGATACGATCCACCGTGCCGTTTCCCGCGGCATACGACATGGTACCGTTCGGCGCCGTGAACGAACTCCAAGCGCTCAAGGATGCGGTCACCTTCGTGTTTCCTCTATCCGTGGTTGTGGTGTATCTGTTGCTGGTGATGCAGTTTCAATCTTTCATCAGGCCGCTTTCCATTCTCCTGAGCGTCCCTTTGTCCATAATAGGCGCGAATTTTCTGGTGAAAGCCACCGGGACGGCTTTCGACTCCTTCACCATACTGGGGTACATTATGATGGTCGGGCTGGTGGTGAAAAATGCCATCTTGTTGATCACTACCGCGGTGCAACTCATCGACGATGAGGGAATGGAGCGGGACAAGGCATTGGTTCTAGCAAGTAAGAGGCGGATGAGGCCCATCTTCATGACGGCCATCGCCATGGTGCTCGGCATGTTGCCACTCGCTCTGAGGACGGGTGCAGGTGCGGAAATATACAACGGTCTCGCCATGGCAGTGGTAGGCGGCCTTGCGATGGCGACGCTGTTTACCCTGATTTTCATTCCGGTGGTTTATACCCTCTTGGACGATCTCAAGAGCAAGGTGTGGAGGGTACGCCCTCTCGACCTCGACGATCTCGATGCCGCGAGCACCCGCCATGAGAGGAACTGATTTACGGGATCGTCGTTCTCGTACGATACTACTTTTCAATGGGACGAAATAATGAGCCGTGGCTTCATTTCTGTCTTGATCGTGGTTTTGTTGTTCGCTCCGGGTTGCTCCAAACGCCAGGAGAAAGCACCGCCCGCTCCACCCGTCAAGGTTGGGGCCATGACCGTGGACAAGGGCCCAATTACCATTTGGCTTCAGGTGTCGGGAATCATGAAGTTCGCCGCGAATACCACATTGTCGGCAGAAGTCTCGGCCCAGATCGAATCGATCGAAGTGGAGGACGGTCGGTTCGTCGAGCAAGGTCAGTTTCTCATGAAGCTGGACGACGGAAAGATCAAGGAACTGGCCGGGCAGGCAGCGGCTAATTTGAAGAAGGATGAGGCCTCGCTCACGTTCAACCGGTCAGAGCTGGAAAAGAACAAGGGGCTTTTCGAGAGCCATTCCGTGAGCCACAGCGTGTATGATCAGAAAGTCACTGCCTATCAGAACACCATGGCACAGGTAGAAGCGGACAGAGCACTTCTCGCACGAGCCATGGAAGACCTTAAGAAAACTCGGGTGACTGCGCCGATTTCGGGAGTGCTTTCCAGAAGGTTTGCTGAAAAAGGTGACTGGGTGTCGGAGGGCAAACGGCTTTTCCAGATCAGTGATTACCGGCGGATCTACCTCGAGGCATTCGTATCGGATCTCGATGTGGGCAAGATCTCCGTAAAGAAAATTCGGTCGTCCGGCGAAGACGCGGAGGTCAGGCTTGACGCGTACCCGGGTGAGATCTTTGCCGGTCGGCTCACCTATGTTGAGGCGGTGGCAAGTGACAACAGGCTGTTCGAGATCAGGATTTACGTTGAAAACCCGGAAATGAGTCTCCTACAGGGTATGGTGGGCCGCGGGAGCATCGTGGTGAAGACCATTTCCGAAGTGGTGCGGGTTCCGGTCCAGGCGCTCTTGCAGCAACCCCGAGCCAACGCGGACAACTCGGTCTATGTCGTGGATGACGAGAAGCGGGCCCGGTTGGCCCAGATCAAGATCGGCGAGGGCAACCAGAATTACACGTCGGTCCTGGGAGGCTTGAAAGAGTCCGACGTGGTCATCGTTCAGGGCAAAGAAGTCTTGTCAAGCGGACAGCCTCTCGCGGTCACCATGCTTCTCAATCCGTGATTCCGAGGTCCACAGGCCTTGATATCGGGAAGGCTTACGGCGAGAAAGCGCCAGGCGAATTGTGGGCTGCTGAGAACAGCCGCGTTCTCACTGAAATGGACGACAGAGCATCTGACGCTCGAACAGAGGAAATAATTCACGAAGAGCCAGAAGAACCGCCTTGTCCCTGCGATCTCGTGGCGCTGAATTTCCCTGTACCCGATTTGGACCTTTCGGTAGTACGAAGTGCTGATCCGTCGTGAAGGTTGCAACGGGTGTCAACTGAGGACTGGTTGAAATCACTAATCGTTAGCCACCATCGTGGGGACCTAAGTTCACTTCCTCGTTTTTTTACTGGACAGCCTGAAAGGCAAAATCACCCCTTAAATTCGGTTAGGAACTCGGCGAGGAGCCGGTTGAACTCTTCCGGCCTTTCCATCATCACCAGATGGCCCGCTTGGGGGATAACAGCCAGACTCGAACCTTCGATGGCTTCGTGCAGGTATCGAGAGAACTTGACGGGAGTGAGTCGGTCGTCTTCTCCCACAATAATCCAGGTGGGCAGTCGTATCTCGTGAATGCTATCCATCACATCGAATTCATTGCATGCGCTCAAATCTCCACGAACCAACTCGGCAGAAGTCTTGAGATACTTTTCTCTAAGTTTTTCGCGTAGCGGTTCCCCGGTCGCAGGAGAAAGACAAAAGTCGGAGAGCATAGCCAGTGCTTTTTGTTTATCCTGCCGAAGGCCATCGAGAAACGCGGGGTGGACGCGCAGGCGTGCGCCCGCTCCTACGAGCCCTATCCCCACAAGCCACGGCTCGGGAGTGAAGAGCGCAATGCACTGCGTGATGGCGCTTCCCAGAGAGCAACCCACCAATACCACTTTTTCAAGACCCAGAGCGTCAACGAAATCCGCTACCCATTGCGCGTAAGCTTCTACTGTGGCTTCTCCCGGCGGGTCGGATTCCCCGTGACCAGGCAATTCAAGAGCTATGATGTTGGCAACTTGCGGAAGCCCATCCAGTTGAGCGCGCCAATCCTCTCGATCTCCTCCGCTCCCATGAATAAAGACTACGGACAGCGACGATTTGTCTAAATCTACAGGCTGAACCTCATAGGCCAGCCGCCTCCCCCGAACAGATACTCCCGGCATGATGCAGTCCCCATTGTCTAAAACTTTATCTGGTTGGAAATGTAATAAAAAACAGCTCGCTCGCTTAACGTACTAGGCCGGTGGATACTGCAAAACGGAGACTCTCTCCGGGGGCCCACGGAATACACTTCTGTTAATCGAGCCTGATCCCCCGAGGCACCAGAACCACGCCGCCGGCAGAGATCGAGAAGCGACGCTTATCATCTTCAGGCTCGTAGCCGATTGAAAATCCATCCGGCACGAAAACATCCTGGTCTATGATCGCCTTGCGAATTCGGGCACGTCGCCCCACGCACACACCGTGGAGCAGTACGGATTCCTTCACCACACTTCCTGCATCGACACGAACGTTGTGAGAAATCACAGAGTTAATGACAGTGCTTCCTGATATCACGCAGCCGCCTGATATAATCGAGTTCCAAACTTGGCTGTCCAGACGGCCTTCGCCCTCTTGCACGGGCGCAGAGACAGTTCTTGCAGGAGGCACTTGCTCCTGGTAAGTCCTGATTGGCCACTTCTCATCGTAGAGATTGCACTGGGGAGCTTCTGAGCAGAGATCCATATTGGCCTCCCAGTATGCGTCGATTGTTCCGATGTCTCTCCAGTAGCGCCCTTCTTCGTTGTTGGCCTCCTTGAAGTTGTGGACGAAGACCCTGCTGTTGTGGATCATACGCGGGACCACATCTTTGCCGAAATCGTGCGAAGATGAAGCATCCTTGGCATCCGCAATCACGTTCTTGACCAGCGCGTCTGTGTTGAAAATGTAAACACCCATAGAAACGAATGATTTATCGGGCTTTCCCGGGACCGGTTTCGGGTTGGCCGGCTTTTCCTCCCAGTCGATAATTCTGAAGTTATCGTCGCTTCCTATAACTCCGAAGTGGCTTGCTTCCGAACGGTCGATCTCTACTCCGGCGACTGTAAGCTCGGCATTCCGCTCCATGTGGAAGCTAAGCATATCGTTGTAATTCATCTTGTAAACGTGATCCCCTGACAGTATGAGCACCCGCTGCGGCCGTTCCCTTTGGAGCAGGTAGATGTTTTGGTAAATGCTGTCAGCGGTGCCGCGGTACCATCGGTCTACGTTTCTCTGTTGGGGCGGCACGCACTCTATGAACTCACCCAACTCATGATTGAACACGCTCCATCCCAGCCGTATGTGGCGATCTAGAGAGAGGGATCGATATTGAGTCAGAACATAGATCCTGCGAATGTCCGAATTGAGACAGTTGGAAAGGGTAAAATCGACGATCCGGTAGATGCCGCCGAACCACACCGAAGGTTTGGCCCGCGCCTTGGTGAGGGGGTATAGCCTTTCGCCTTTACCGCCTGCCATCAGGATGGTTAGCGTATCCTTCATCTCATTGCGGCTACTCATTCCCCAGCAGCCTTTTAATCTCTCTCTTCAGTTTTGTGGTGTCAGATGACTTGACCACGTAGGCATCCGCTCCCCACGTGGTGAAATCCTCCTGATAGTGGCTGTACGCGGTGTTCAGTATTATGGGAATTCCCTGATCGCGGCCGAGTAACTTCTCCAGGGTCTCGATTCCGTCCATTCCGGGCATCTGTACGTCGAGCACAATGAGGTCAGGGGGATTGCCCTCCACTGCCGCCAGAGCCTCTGCACCCGAGTTTGCCACGGTTACGGCGTATCCTTCGTCTTCGAGTTCACTCTTGTAAAGCTCGCAGATGTGTATTTCGTCGTCCACAACCAGGATACGCTTCATAATTCCGCCTCGTCGTTGTACGTGGAAGTCAGTAATTACGTCCCGGTACGAGCGTAGTGTCATTTCAACCCTGCCCCAGAACGGGGGATTTGTCAAATCCTATGACTTCTTGGAGGAACCCTTGGACTTACTTTTCACAATAATTCGCCTTCAAGCAGATTTCAAAAACTGGGAACGGTTGTACAGCAAATGCCGAGGCCGGGCTCGTCAGGTGAGTATGTCTGTGACGGCGATTATTGCGGTTTTCTTGTGTCCGGGCTTGGGTGGGGGCACTTTACGCGGAACTCTCTTCTCCTGTTCGGGGGCCTTGGGTTCCACGGCGGCGCGAATGTCGTCGCGTAGGCGTTCGGAAAATTCTTTCACAGCAAGATTGAGCGCCTTTATGATGGAGTCCGACGTCGTATCTTGGCTTGGGATCTCGATCTTATAGAGCTTCTTAAGCAAGTTCTTTTCCAGGCCAACCCGTGCTTCGAAGTCTATAACGGTGGCTTCTATGGCAATTAGAGCTTTCCCCTTCCCGTCTGTTACCGTCCCTTGAAGATTTCGTATGATCCCCTCCAGAGCATAGCGGTAGCGTGCGCTGCTCAATTGATCCACAGTCTTCTCAAAGAGCCCCGAGTTATCCAGGTCGCGCAGCACCAGCTCCGTTATCATGTCCGCTGGATTATCTTCCCAACGGTGAAGCAGGGCTGCCTTTTCAGTCCCCAAGGACTGAGAGACAACCAGGGAATCGATATCCACGGAAGGCGCCGGAAGAAACCGATAGACCATAAGAGTTCCCGGGATAGGCGGTTGGGTTTCTTTGACAGGAGGCGGATAGTCGAATGCGTGATAGGTGATCATTTCCCGGGACCTAAGCGCACAACCAGCCAAAATAACAATAAGCCCCAGGGTGAAGACCGCGGCTAGAGGACGTGGGAAAACAGAGATTGATAGCCCGTTATATTTCAAATTCCAGTGTGTCCCTCCCTGAAGCAGCCCTTATGCCGTTGCAGCGTGCGAGATTTTGGAAAGAGGGTTCCGGACTGCCAAATTCCGAGAAAACTCACGCTCGGCAAATCTTTCCAAGGTTACTCAATACTTCAACGCTTTTGCCCGGGTTTTTCTTCCGGTCCAAATATTATGCTGGACGGCTTCAGCTTTATCATCCGCGTGAAGTCGATCAAGTTGTCTGCGCTCCTATCGAGCTTTTGGCTCAAATTGCTAAGATTGTTATCCGTCCGGCGAATCAAACGGTCAGCGTTTCGCGAGGTTTCCGTGCTCTCCTGGAAAAACTCCGAGGCTTTGTCAAATGTCCGTGTAACCGTCTTGGAAAGTTGTGAGCGGGAAACCTCTTCATGGATCTTCTTAGCAGTTTCCTTAAGCTCACGCAGGGTGTCCGCGGCATCGGCGCCCGCGGTGTCGAGCTTGGGATCGGCCAATAACGTGTCGAGCCTTGACGTCACTTTCAGCATATTGTTGGACATCCTATCCACATCCAGAGCCTTCACCTTCTGAAAAATGTTTTCCAAAGCAGTCCCTATTTCTCTGATATCAGAAGGATATGTAGGAACCACTCGGTAACTGGGCTCAAAGNTCAGGACGATGGGCTCCTTTTGTTGGTCCGGACGGAATGTGTCCATTTCCANGTATTTCATNCCGGTCAAACCCATTAGGTTCATCTTGATTCCGAGATCGTCGGTGACCTTAAAATTCCTATCCAGGCCTAACACGACTTCAATGAGCCTACCATCAGGGGCCATCCGAATCCCCTTGATCCTGCCCACGGGAACGCCCCTGAACCTGACCGAAGTGCCTGTTTCCAAACCTTGGACGCTCTCAGTGAAGTAAGCCACCAGTGTCTGGGAAACTTCGAAAAAACGTGAGGCCCCCAGCCATATAACGACGACCACCGCCAGAAACAAGCTCGAGACAACGAATAACCCGATTTTGAATTTATCTGCCTGGGTCGACATGTTGTTCTCCTTGATTTCAGGACCGGACGACTGTCCATAAAATCGATCAACTACAGTAGCACCAAGACTCTTGTTCGCCTGCCCCTTTATCGCATTGTTGCTGAACAGCTATCTAAGGTCATGTGTCTCATAAGTCGGCAAGCGTATCTTGTGGGGTCCGCAATTGCGAAGACCTCACCTCTATTTTTTGTCTTCCTCCAAAGGAGCAGAACGACTGAAAAAATCCCTGACTCTCGGGTCATCGGACCTTTCCTTCAGTTCGTCAGGCTTCCCTTCCGCGATGATACTCTTCTCCTGTGCGTCGAGCATGATGACTCTATTGGCAATTGCAAAGATACTGGATAGCTCATGCGTCACTATTATCATGGTGGTTCCAAGAGCACGGTTGATTTCCAGGATCGTACGATCGAGTTCGACACTGGTAACCGGGTCAAGTCCCGAAGAGGGCTCATCGAAGAACAGTATCTTTGGATCCAGCGCCATAGCCCTCGCCAAGGCCGCCCTTTTCTGCATTCCCCCACTCAGTTCCAATGGGAGCATCTTCTCGCACCCAGTCAGGCCGACTTGCGAGAGCTTCAATATTACCAATTGCTCGATGGTTCTTTCCGGCAAGATGGTGTACTGACGTAGCGGAAAGGCTACATTTTCCGCCAAGGTCATAGAACTAAACAGAGCACCGGATTGAAAAAGCACCCCAATCTTCCGAAGCACTCGCTCGGAACCGCCTTCAGCCACCGGCAGCACTTTGTCTCCGTCTATGATCACTTCGCCTCTTTCAGGCGTGAGAAGCCCTATGATGGCTTTGAAAAGGGTGGTCTTTCCGCAACCCGACCGGCCCAAAATTGCAAACACCTCTCCCTCCCGGACGTCAAACGACACGTCTTCTAGTACAATTTCGTCTCCATAGCCGACCTCAAGGTTCCTAACCGAGATGATGGCGCCGGCCGCGGTATTCTCGTTTTTCAATTCGTTCAAGGTTCTCCAAACTCAGAGGAGTATTGATCTAACGCGGTTTCTGCGCATGCCCTTGGCAACGCCTTGCACAGTGCGAACGATCCTCCCCTCCCTCATATATTCACATTTTTCACACAGAAGGAAGATAGTAATAAAGCACAGCAAAAACGGCATCGGTGACGGTCAAAATAAAGATAGAGGTTACCACAGCGGAGGTAGTGGCATTCCCGACACTTTCTGCTCCCCCTCTCACCTGGAATCCCTTCAAACAGCCTATAGTGGCTATCTCAACGCCGAAGACGAAACTCTTGACAAGGCCTTTTACCACATCGCTTAGTTCGAGCACCTTATGAACCTGATGGAAATACGCTACGGGAGTTACGTCGAGAGAGAATGCAGCGACTATACATCCTCCCACTATTCCTAACAGATCTGCAAATAGTGTCAGGCAAGGCAGAGCAAACGCTACGGCCAGTATTCTGGGAGAGACCAGGTACCGAATGGGATCTATGGCCATCACCCGGAGCGCATCCACCTCTTCTGTCACCTGCATAGTTCCTATATGCGCCGCGTAAGCCGCGCCCGACCTGCCGGAGACGATCAGAGCGGTAAGGAGCGGCCCCATCTCCAGGCAGATTGAAAGGCTCACAAGATCCGCGACAAAAATGTTCGCACCAAATTTCCGAAGTTGAATGGCTCCTTGAAATGCGAGAATTGCCCCCATCAGAAAACTGAGTATCGTTACGATCGGAACAGCGTCCGACCCACTTCTCTCGATGAGTCGCCATATTCGGTCCCACATCAGATTCCTGGGATGGGATAGATCATGCATGAGAGCAGTCACTGACGCACCGATGAAGGTAATAATGTCTCTCACGTTTCGGCGCACAGTCAGGGTCCCCTCACCGAGCTGAACCAGCAGGGGTGGCGCCGGTTGAGGCTGGAGAATCCCGGCAATCTTGAAATGTTCGAACTCTACAAGGTCCAGAAAGCTCTGGATACGGGTAGGCACATTGATCAGTTTTAACGAATTTTGCAGCTCCGAGCACAGGCGGCTCACTTCTATGAGTATTGCCGCTGCCGAACTGTCGAAGTAATCTACTGCACCCAAGTCTAAGACTACGTTCTTCAGCGGTTGCCCTTTAACTGTCTCGACCAGTCTCTTTCGGACAAGCTCCGCATTTTCCACGGATATTCTTCCGGACAGGCTCACGTTCAATTCGTCGAAGGCGCTGTCGGCTACTTTGATGAAATATGGGGCATCGGACTCTTTTAGAGTTTCCGCGGGCGCACTTTCTTTCGGAGAGGGGTTGTTATCGCGCCCAAGGGTTATGCCTAGGAATTTGAGTACATGCTTTAGCCGCACTGAGCCTCCAGACCGCTATTTCCAATCTTAGCCCGCTTCGGCGTTGATCCGATCTTGAATTAGCCCTTCGCAGGCTTGGTCGTCTGCGAAGAATGACTCAATATCTTGGGGATCGCGATGAAGCGGGCTTTCATAAAGGCTTTTCCGAAAAATCTTGCCGTAAGGCTTTGTGAGAATCCTCAGGTCAAGGATGCAGAGTATTCCTCTGTCAGAACGCGTGCGGATCAATCTCCCTAGCCCCTGTTTGAGGGCAATCACAGCCATTGGGACTTGAAATGAGTAAAATGGCTCTTGGCCCTGTTTTCGAAGCTTTTCTATCCTCGCGGAAACTATCGGTTCATTCGGAGGAGCAAAAGGGAGCCGATCTACAATAACGCATGAGAGCGCCTCCCCTTGAACGTCCACTCCTTCCCAAAAGGACGAAGTAGCGAAAAGAACCGAACCTGTTCGCCGCCGAAACTCGTCCAACAGGCGGCTCTTCGGCTTTGACCCTTGGATAAGCAACGGAAACGGGACCCGGCCTTCCATTTGCCTGTGGACGTGTTCCATGTTCTTGTAGGACGTGAAGAGCACAAAGGCCCTCCCGCTAGTTCGCGTGAGGATCTCCTCCAGCACAGGAGCAATAGCCTCAGTGAACCCGTGCGCGTTTGGCTCGGGGAGGCCCCTTGGGATAAAGAGCATGGTTTGGCAAGCGTAGTTGAATGGGGAGCCGAGTATCACCTCCGACGGGACAGGATCGTCGTCCAAGCCCAAGCGGGATTTGAAGTAATCAAATGTTTCACCTGCAGACAGGGTGGCGGAGGTGAACACAATCGCTGGGACACGCTCGTAAAGCCTGGATTTGAGCAGATCACCCACCTCGACAGGAGAAGCGTGAAGTATCAAATTCCTGTCACGACGTTCAGCCCAGCACGCAAAGTCGCCCGCCGGTTCGAAGGCCAGAATAATTTCGAGTTCTACACTGACCTCGTGCGCCCTACGCGCGACTGAACGCAGCTCGTCGGAAATTTTAGGAATATTGGACACCATAGAAGCTAGGGCTTGAAGATTTCCACAGAGGGCGTCCCGGATTTCTCCCAAGTCCGCATTCACGGTCGGCAGCGTCACCCGTGATGGCCCAACTTCCGGAAAAGCTCCGAACAGACGCCTGCCGTGCCCTTCCAGCTCTGACAGGACTCCTTGAAACTTTTGCGCGTCCGCGCCGGCCTGATTCAGTTCTAAACGAGCGTCACGGACCAATCTTCCTATCCTGAATTGGCTCATGTGAAAACCGAAATGCTGCGTCGCAGCGTCTTCCAGGCCGTGAGCTTCGTCCACGACCAACGCTTCGTAACGGGGGATAACTTCACCGAAACCGGATTCCTTGACGGCAAGATCGGACATTAGCAGGTGGTGGTTGACTACCATCAAATCTACTTCTTGAGCCCTGGCCCTCATTTTCAGGATGAAGCAATCATTTCTATCCGGACAGCTTTTACCCAGGCATGTTTCGGTGGTAGAACAAATTTCAGGCCAGATAGGATCATCATCCTGGAGGCTTACCAGTTCCGCGCGATCGCCTTGTCCGCTTTCACGTGTCTCCCGGTACCACTTTAGAATTTCCTCCAGAGGACCGGCATCTCTCAAACCCTGCAGATGCGGTTGCCGCAGAAAACGACTAAGCCTCGCGTGACACACAAAATTACCCCGTCCCTTAAGCAGGGCAGCTTTCAATTCGGGAAAGATCTTATCCTGAACAAAGGGTATGTCCCTAAAAAAGAGCTGTTCCTGCAGGTTCTTGGTCCCGGTAGAGATAACTACCCGCTTCCTGGTGAGTGCTGCGGCAACCAGGTATGCGAGTGTTTTCCCAGTTCCGGTGGGAGCTTCGATGATCAGCCGGTCGCCGGCCTCCACTGCCTCGAAGACCTCCAGGGTCATCCGGATCTGTTGCTGACGATGTTCGTATCCCTGGATCGCGTGTTCGAGAATTCCCCCCGGCCCAAGGATAGCGCTTATTTGCTTCTTGTATTCCATGATATGGACCTGCGGCTATCTCAAATGAGACGTTAGCCGGATTTCCCGCCTATACTCAGCTCTTGTGCTCGGTCTGTTCGATGTTGTTCCCGGCCCGCTACCTCAGCCATTGCGCGAAATTCAAGGGCCCTCTTTATTATCCCCCGTATCCAAAGAGGCTCTCCAAGAGCATGAACATGCAAGTACGTTCCCAGGGCGTTGTAAATGCAAATCCCGTCATGCGACCCGTCCATGCCGTGGCCCCTCAGGACCCGAAACGCGTACGTCGCGGCAGGATCATCTACTCCCGTGACGTAGGAATAATGGAACTCGTGCCCGGTAAGCACGGCCCCCAACTGGTAGAAGGGATTGGGGCCCGATACTTCCACACGGATGTATCCATGCCCTTGGGGCTTTCGTTCCAGCACCGTATCAACCGGGAAAACCCCCACCATGGGGTAAATTCTTTGATCAATGCGAAGACTTCTTGAGAGGTACATCAATCCACCGCACTCCGCGTACACGGGGAGACCCTTTTGCACGGCAGATCGCAGGGACTGCTTGAAAACACTGTTTTCGGCCAGCCGTTCGGCATGAGTCTCGGGAAATCCGCCTCCTATATAGATTCCGTCCAATTCAGGCAACTCCTGATTAGCCAAGGCGCTTATTTCGACCAGGCGAGCGCCGTTTCTACCGAAAGCTTCCAGGTTTTCAGGGTAATAGAACTGGAATGCCGAGTCTCTCAACACTCCGATCCGCGCGGGGGAACAATCAGTGGAACTTTCGCTTTCCCGATGGTCCCAACGCGCCTCAACGTATGATTGACGCGCGGTGTCGGCTATTGCGAGCAGTCGGTCCAGTCCTATTGATTGCTGTACCACAGTGGCTGCTTCCTCAATGAATTCCGCGGCTCTTGGGTGCTCATGCAGCGGGAGAAGACCGAGGTGCCTTTGAGGAAAATTCTCCAGGGGCAGCTTCTTAATCGATCCTATGACCGGAACTGGAGTCGCATCTTCAATGGCTTGCCTAAGTATTGTCTCGTGGC
>WSSedB2T2DRAFT_1000026_pt1 | contig 12890 bp, 9 predicted proteins | sample WetSurSiteB2Tule_FD_9469 | JGI IMG/M metagenome (IMG submission 9469)
TTCTTCACTCTCCGCCGGATCACGGTGGGTTTAATCCGCTTTTCCACAACCTCCAGATGGGGAAGGGCTGTCACGAGCTGAGCCCGCAACGCGGCAGGGTCATCCGTTTCCAGAGGGCTCTCCGGGCCCTCAACTGCATAACCCATAGTTAGAAGTTCCCTGAGCAAATCCTCATTTCTAACCTTTAAGTCTCGGGCCAAGTCGTCAACGGTCAGCATGGTCATCCAGTTACCTCTTCTGTTCGAGCCCTTTCAACATTCCTTGGTTTGGCGGCACCACAATCTTTCGTCGCAGTGCCCTAGCCAGGCAGCCTTTTCTTAAGGCTGCTTCCAAACATTCTTCTTGAGGACAGATATAACATCCTCTGCCCGGCGTCTTGTCTTTTGGAGGCGATACAACCACCGTCTCCCCACATGCCTTGAAACGTATCAATTCCGAGGCCGGACGCTTGCGCCGACACCCGATGCACTGCCTGATAGGGACGTGCCCTCTTTTCATGCGGTGCGTCTAGTTTGCTTCCGTGGGGCTTTACGCGTTGGCGGTTTCTCTTCTACATCGTCGGATTTCTTAGCCGCCTCCGTTGCCCCATCTTCCAGCGCCGGAGTCTCAGGCGTCTCTGTTGCTACTTCCTCCGGCAGAGTTGTTTCAGACCCCTCCGTTGACACTTCCTCCGGAGTCGTTGGTTCAGCCGTCTGTGTTTCCGCTGATTCCTCTGCCAGGCCCTCTTGTTCAGATTCCACGTCCTTAGGCTCAGGTGGATTGGCCAGGTAACGAAGGGCTCCTTGGAGAAGCATCGTCCCTTTTTCTTCCGTGATTCCCATGAAGCTCGTCAGTTCCGGAAGTGTGGCCTTGGCTATATCCTCGGGGGTTCGGTATCCGTTATCGAACAATATGGTGGCGGTCTCTTCGTCCATGCCGTCAATCTGGATAAGACGTTCAAACGATTCCCCGGTGATCTTCTCCTCTTTGGACTCGCTTCTCACGTCTATTTTCCATCCTGTGAGTTTTGCGGCGAGCCTGACGTTCTGCCCTTTCTTACCGATGGCCAGTGAGAGCTGATCGTCCGCGACAATCACTTCCATCGTGTTGGTGTCCTGGTCTATGATTACCTTTGAAATCTCGGCAGGTTGCAAGGCATTGCAAACAAAGTGAGCCGAGTCGTCGTTCCACGGTATGATGTCGATCTTTTCGCCTCTCAGCTCTTGAACCACAGCCTGAACCCTGGAACCCTTCATGCCTACACACGCGCCGACCGGATCCACGTCGGCGTCAGAGGAGCGCACACCGATTTTGGCCCTCTGTCCGGGTTCCCTGGCTGCACACATGATTCTCACAATGCCTTCTGCCATTTCAGGAACTTCCTGCTCAAAAAGTTTGACCAGGAATGAAGGATTGGAGCGAGAAAGAATAATCTGAGGGTCTTTCTGTGTTTGTCTCACATCCAGGATTAGGGCCCTAATCCGATCCCCTTGCCTGTAGTTTTCACGGGGAAGCTGTTCGCTGTAAGGAAGAATAGCCTCACCACGGCCTAGATTGACAATCAGGTTCCGTTTCTCGAACCGTTGCACCATTCCGGTAATTACATCGCCTTTGCGGTCCTTGTATTCCGCATACAAGTTTTCGCGTTCCGCATCCTTGACCTTCTGGATAATTACTTGTTTGGCCGTTTGAGCTGCGATACGGCCGAAGGTCTCGGTATCCATCTTCACGCCCAGTTGGTCGCCAACCTCGGCTTCCGGGTCAAGTTCGAGCCGGGCGGTATCGAGATCGATCTGGGTCGTGGTATCTTCTACCTCCTCGACAACGTCCTTGAATAGGAAGACCTCCACTTCACCCGTTTCATCGCTATATTGGGCTTCAAGCTCCACCCTGCCTCCGTATTTCTTTCTTGCTGCAGAGACCAGAGCTGCTTCCAGAGCCTCAACGAGCGTCTCTCTCCCGATTCCTTTTTCCTTTGCGACCTGGTCTATCATTCGGTTCAAGTTCATATTTAATCCCCCGTAATAACGGATCCCCTTCGCAAATCTCCACGAAACAGCTCTTGTTCCGGAAGGTCCAGCCGCGCTTTTTCCAGATCTTCCAAGCTAATCTCTATTCGGTCTCCCTCGACCTCGATCACAATCTTTGAATTTTCCATTCCTTTTAATATCCCTTGGAAATTACGTCTTCCGGCTACCTTCCTACGGGTCTTAAGCCTGACCGGCGAACCGGCGAACAGTTGAAAATCTTTTTCTTTCCTGAGAACCCTATTGATCCCCGGAGAGGACACCTCCAATGTGTAAGGTCGGTGAATAGGGTCCTTTATATCGAGCAAGGCCCCGATCTGTCGGCTGGTGAATTCGCAGTCATCCAGCGTCACGCCCACAGGGCTATCAATATAAAGCCTAAGCACCCACCGCCCCCCCTCGGGTTTGAACTCGACCTCGACCAGTTCTATCCCGTCCGGTTCCAATACCGGCTCAATCAGGCGCCAAAGGGCGCTTATTAGTTCCCGATCCATCTGTCCTCTTGTCGGGAAATATCCGCAACCTCTTGCTCTAGGCCCCTTATCGGGACCATAATAAAAAACCCGGGGACGCAACCCGGGTGGTCTTCACCACTCACTGGAGCGGGCAACGGGGCTCGAACCCGTGACATCAAGCTTGGGAAGCTTGCACTCTACCAACTGAGCTATGCCCGCGCTGCTTAAAATCTAGCAACGAGTGCTTTCCGTGTCAAGCACTTTAAAACTCTTTTCAATCGAGAGGCGCAGTTTTCAACGGGTCGATCCGTAACTCTTTTACGCGATTCCTCTCCATCTCCACGACCTGAAAGCGCCACTCATCGTAGTCCACGTAATCTCCCGCGGAAGGAATTCTACCCATTTTGTCCAAAACGAACCCTGCTAGAGTGGAATAGTAGAGGGATTGCGGGAGTGGAATTGAATGCAGTTCCCTCAGTTCATGAAGAGTGATCAGACCGTCCACAGCGAAGCCACGCTCCGAATCCGGAAGCGAGGAAAATCCGAGTCGGCGGGGAAACTCGCTCTCAATTTCCCCTATCAACTCCTCGAGAACATCCTCCAGGGTAACGATGCCGTCTATAATCCCATGCTCGTCGACCACTACCGAAAGTTGCGCGTCGTTCTTTTGCATCGTGGCCAAAACCCGATCCAAAGATTGGCCCCGGGCGGTGAAGGTAGCCTGTCTGAGCAGGGCCGACACTTTTTGCGTCTCCTCATGGAGCAGCAAATCTTTTACGTTCACGAGGCCCAACACGTTTTCCCCCTTTTGGTCGATCACTGGGAAATTTGTATACGGGTGCTTCCTATAGGTTTTCAGGATTTCATTTCTCATGTTAGGGTCTTGCCGCGAGTCGACCTTCACTGCTACGATTCGATGCCTAGGTATCATTACGTCTTCTACCCTGATCTGAGAAAGCCTGGTGACCCTGACCACCATGTCGTAGATCCGGGCAGGCATTTGACGGCTTTCGACGAGTTCAGAGGCCATCATGCGAAATTCCTCCGGGGTCAGAATAGCCCCTTTGCTCGACGGTTGAATTCTGACGAGTCTGAGGACAACTCTCGTGGAAGCTGTCAGAAGTCGGACCACCGGGCGCGCAATCGCGGAGAAAATCCGGAAGGGCCGTGCCAGTATCAGACTGATCCTGCCGGGGTAACGACGGGCCAAAGACTTGGGGACTAACTCGCCAAATACCAGGCTCAGATACGAAATGGTCACGGTCACGCCAAGAAGGGCCAGGAGCTTTCCCCACGGGCTTGCCGGCGATACCCCGATGGCGCCGATCAACGGGGCAAAAAGTTCCGCGGAAAACGCACCTGCAATGGCCGATGAAAGAGTTGCAATAAAGGTGATGCCGATCTGAACTGCGGCGAAGAAATCGTCGATGTTCCGCTGGAGAAAAATCGCTGTAGACGCGCCCGGCAGTTTTTCGTTCTCAAATCTTTTCAGCCTGGCGCGAGGGACTGAGACCAGGGCAATCTCCAGGCATGAAAACAAACCGTTCAGGAGAATAAGCAGCCCGATCACGCACACTAAAACCAGCAAAGACCCCATCGTAACCTCCCGGGGGAAAGCATGTTCGCACTCAGATTATCAGATTTCAGGAGGAATTTTGAGTTTACGTACGCTGAAGACAGGGCGAAGGCATCAATCATAACAGGCTTATACAGAGAGCTTAGGCAAGAAATTCCAGCGCTGCCGCGACCGCTTATGAGGAACGCTTTTCCCGTGGGTCTCGTCAAACTGTCTCTTACGATTGGACTAAGTTAGAGATTTTTGTCGTTGATCGTAATTTTAGATTTTTCTTCGAAGAGGCGAAGCCACCCTCTGAAGAATTCCATCTTCCTGAATTCAGCGACCCGCCCTTCAAAGTCATCAGCTTCCTTGGCGTACTGCTCGTCACTCGCCTGCTCTAGACCAACGAGCCGAACCACCGCAACTCCCTCTGGAGCTGGAACAGGCGTTTCAAAGACAGGCGCGGCCATGGACAGCGTTGTTAGCATCTCATTTACTTCCGGCGCGCTCCCCAATTTGGGGATGAAGCCAGCGCCTCTCGATACGGGGTCGAGTTTTTCCCACGTTGCTCCGAATTTCTTTGCTGCTGCTTCAGCATCGCCCGGATTCTTTTTCAATTCCTCGATGACTTCTTCCGCCCTCTTTCGTGCGCTCACCATTGCCTGCTGCTTCAGGTAATCTTTTTCAACTATGCTGCGAACCTCGTCTAGTGTGGGCAAACGCTCTTTGGACTTTTCCAAGAGCTTCATGACCCAGTAAGTATCCCCGATTTTCAATAGCTTCGAAATGTCGTCGGTCTTCAATTGAAAGGCTTCATCCATCATCTTTGCATCACTGCCCATATCGGGGATGCCTCCGGCCCTGGTCACAGAGTCCGCTTGCTTCACCTGAAGGCCGAACTGTTTTGCAGGGCCTTGGAGGTCCTCGCTCCGATAGACTTGTTCATAGAAATTATCTGAGATGGCATCTGCCTTCTTGCGGGACTTCTCCTCAAGAAGCTTCTTAACGATTTTGTCCTTAACGGTTGCGAAATCCGGGTCAGTCTCGGGTTTTTTCTCATCCACTTTTATCAGTTCGTAACCCTGGGTAGTAAGTATGGGCTCTGAGACCATCCCGACGTCCAGTTTGAAGGCGGCCGCTTCCAGCGCAGGATTCAGGCCGCCGCGGGAAAAGTAACCCAGATCGCCACCTTTACCAGCGGTGGCCTCATCCTGAGATACCCTCTGGGCCATGTTCGCGAAGTCTTCACCGGCTTTGATTTTGGACAGAATCTCCCCGGCCTTTTTGAGGATCTCCTCACGCGTTTCCATGCCGGAATTGGGAGGAACCCTTAACAGGATGTGTCTGGCTCGAATTTGCTCAGGCTGCGTGAATTCTTTAGGATGGTTCTGAAAGTAAGTCAGGGCTTCCTCGTCTGAGACTGAAAGAGTCTTCTCTATGTCACGCCAAGAAAAGGCCACGTACTGGATCTTAAGGGAAGGAGGAATCTCGTACTTTGCCTGGTGCTCCTTGAAGAAGGCCTCCAGTTCTTTAGGGTCCGGCACCGCTTTTTCACTCGTTCTGTCAGCCTTGAAAAGCAAGACGGACAAGGCAAGCTTGTCTTTTTCAAAGTGCCAAAGTTGCTTTATTTCCTCCGGGTCCGTCTTCACCCCATCGGTCAGCAGGCGGACCACCTGTTGTTCCAGCAGTTCCTGCTTGCGGAGCTTTTCGTAAGTCGAGGGGGCGAGCTTGACATTACTCATATAGGCCCTATAGCGGCCGACATCGAAGACACCCTGGCTCTGAAAGACGGGATTGGATCTTATGTCCTGAACCACGTCCTCATCCGTTACTATAAGCCCTAGGCGGCCGGCCTCTTGGAGTAGAAGTGCTTGGTTTACGAGGCCTTGGACCACACGCTTTTTCAAGTTGAGTTTCTCGAGAAGCTCCGGAGGGACTGACCCTTGGTAACTAAGCCTGATCTTCTCCAGTTCGCTTTCGTAGACCTTGTAAAAATGATCGGAAGTGATGACCGTGCCGTTGACCTCTGCAACATAGTTGCGTGATTTTTCTTCGCGGCCGGAATAGCCGTATATAAAGACAAATGTGACAATGATGGCGCCAAGGGCTACTTTAATGAACCAGGAGCGAGCATGTTTTCTCATCAGGTCAAGCACGGGTATCTCCTTTCTGTCGACCAGAGATCGTGCGGATGATAAGAGTACCGAGTTTTCTTGTCAATGAGCCGCGGCAGGGAATAATCAACGCTTGATCATCCCACCGCCTTCTGTTAGATTTCGCAAAATTTTCTTAGTATTAGGAAAATCATTCCGGGAAAAGCACTCATGCTGTTTGACGCGCTCACAGGTTTTTTTTCCAATGATATGGCCATAGACCTTGGAACAGCCAACACCCTGGTGTACGTGCGCGGCAGGGGGGTTATCCTATCCGAACCTTCCGTGGTGGCCGTAAAAACTGACCTGAGGCGCGGCCCCAGAATTGTTGCTGTCGGAACAGACGCGAAAAAGATGCTGGGGCGAACGCCGGACAACATCAAGGCCATACGTCCCATGAAAGACGGCGTTATTGCGGATTTTGAAGTTACCGAAGCCATGCTGAAGCACTTTATCTTCAAGATCCACCGCCGTCGTCACCTGGTCAAGCCCAGAATCGTTGTCTGTATACCCTCGGGAATCACCCAAGTTGAGATGCGCGCCGTCCGTGAAGCTGCAAAGAGTGCTGGGGCCCGGGAAGTTTATCTTATCGAGGAACCCATCGCAGCAGCCATAGGCGCTAATCTTCCTATCACTGAGCCGACAAGCAGCATGATTGTGGACATAGGAGGCGGAACAACCGAGGTAGCAGTCATCTCCATGTCGGACATCGTCTATTCGAAGTCTTTGAGAGTGGCGGGAGACAAGATCGACAATGCCATTATAAGGTACGTCAAGCAGAAGTACAGCCTCCTCATTGGTGAGAGGACCTCGGAAATGATAAAGATGATGATAGGAAGCGCCTGTCACGAAACCGAGGAAGACGAGGAGATCATCGAGGTCAAAGGCCGGGACCTCATCGCAGGCATTCCTAAGATAATCGGTCTGCGCTCCGGTGAAGTGGTTGAAGCAATCGCCGAACCGATCCGGGCCATAGTTGAGACCATAAAAACTGCCTTGGAGCAGACGCCGCCGGAACTGGCAGCCGACATAGTGGACAACGGCATCGTGCTTACGGGCGGAGGGTCCCTTCTCAAGAATCTGGACGAGCTAATACGCCGTGAGACAGGTTTACCCGTCGTCGTTGCGGATGATCCGCTCTCTACAGTCGTTGTGGGCTCAGGGCTGGTATTCGAGCATTTCGACCTTCTCAAAGAGGTCTTGGTCAGATAGCGCTCGTTCCCAAGCCCCGCCTCGTAGGCGCTTACTTAGCGGTAGTCTTATTCGGACCTTTTGGACTCTTGAGACGCCTTTAAAATCCCCCTTTTCTGAAGGGGGATTTAGAGGGATTTTGTTTTAACCCGTTGAAAATCTCCCCTTGCCCCCCTTTATGAAAGGGGGGAATGAATCGCTAAGTTAGAGCCTATGACGCAGAGTTCTGGGAACCAAAGCAAAAGCCGCTAGGACAAGGCCCGTGAGATGATGAGCTTGATCAGATTTGCCGATCCGTTAAGATTTCCTAAGAATCGACGCCCGCGCGATTTTCCGCACCATCCTTATTCACGGGATTGAATTCGATCCGTCATGCCCCGATCCGTTCGCGATATTGCAATAGCCTTGATCCTCATAGGGGGAGGCCTTCTCATACTGTTTTCTTATTCTAAGAAACCTGAAGGCGGTCTGTTGAGCAGGGGCCTCTATACGGTCCTAGCCCCTTTTCTGCAGGGGGTTTCGTCGGCCCACTCGCGAGCAAAGCATGTTTGGCAGTCTTACGTCGGTCTAATAGCTGTGCGGGAACAGAATGAGGCTCTCAAAGGGGAAATTCGCAAATTGAGGCGCGACAAAGCCGCCCTCTTGGACAAGGAGAGTGAGAATCGTCGGCTCAAGAAGCTGCTGGACCTCAAGGCTGCCCATGAATTTCCGTCTGTCGTGGCCCAAGTGGTTGGCCAAGATGCTGTGGGTTGGTATCGGACCCTGTTTATCAACAAAGGCTCGGAAGACGGAGTCCACCCGGACATGCCTGCCACCGTGGCTGAGGGTGTGGTGGGGCGAGTGGTGAACAGCTCGTCTGACATTTCTCGAATACTGTTGTTGACTGACCCGAATCATTCTGTGGACTGTCGTGTGGCCCGCACGCGAGACCGAGGTGTCCTGAGCGGATCCTTGGAGAGAGGCTGCATATTGAGATACATAAACCTGAAGTCAGGGATCAGGTCGGGCGACGAGGTAGTTACTTCTGGGCTGGACGGGATTTTCCCTCGCGGTCTACCCATCGGTAAGGTGGTGACGGTTGATAAAGGGCATCAGGGCCTTTTTCTGGAGGCACGAATAGCCCCCGCGGTCGATTTTTCAGAGATAGAGGAGGTCCTGGTGGTCCTGGGGCAGCGCGGAGGATTCGACATCCGGCCCGGCTTGGAGGACAAGCGTTGAGAAATGTCCTATTTCTCGTCGTCATTGGAGTGGCAGCCCTCGTGTTGCAGACAACGTCCTGGGGATTTCTCGTCCCGGCAGCTTACAAGCCGGACCTCACTCTGATTCTTGTTATTTGGGTGAGCCTTAGAATGACGTTCGCTATAGGTGCTGGCTTCGCATTTGCGGTTGGGTTGGCCATTGATATGCTTTCCGGCTCCCCCACAGGACTATTTGCCCTAATCTATTGTTTGCTTTTCGTCACTTGCGGCTTTTTGCACTCTACTTTCCGCATAGACGTCCTCTCCGGCATGGCTCTGACCGTCTTTGGATCGACCCTGGCAGCAGGAGGAATCGTATTCTTAGTGCGGTGGCTATCCGGCTCTTTTGAATTGGGTTGGAGCGTCTCTCAGTGGGTTTTGCTGAAATCGGCGGTTGCAGCGCTGGCCTCACTGGCAGTTTTTCCTGTTGTAGATCGGGTGTGGGCCGGTTTTTCGCGTCTTGTGGGTGAGCACTGATTGGTGTTTGTGGTGTGACATTCTGGACTGTCCTCGACGCGCCATTGAATTGAGGCGCGGCCTGAAAGGATATCGAGCTATTGAAAGCTGCGATTACTGTGACGTAGAGACTATATGACAAACCTGCCGTCAAATGACAATTCGGTCGAATACTTTGCCCCGCGTATCTGGATTGCCATTGTACTTATCCTGGCAACAATGGGCGTGCTTACGGCTAGACTGTGGTACCTCCAACTCATCAAGGGAGAGTCTTATCTGGTGATGTCCCAGAGCAACCGTGTCAGGCTCTTTCGCCTGCCAGCTTCCCGCGGAAGGATTTTAGACGCTACCGGCCAAGTTTTGGCGGAGAATAGGCCCAGCTTTACTTTTTCCATTTTGCCGGGGGAGTTGGACAACCCGCGCGAGGTAATTCAAACCTGTTCTTCAATCCTGGGAATAACCGAAGAAAAGATGCGTGGGTTGATCGAACGAAGTCGCTCAATCCCAAAGTACATGACGTTTCCGATCAAAAAGAATATGAGCCTGGAGGAGGTCTCCCTGATTAAGTCCCATGCCGCAGATTCCAAAGGCGTGGTTCTGGAAACGAAGCCCATGAGGCTGTATCCGTTCCATGAAACCCTTTGCCACGAAATAGGCAATCTTGGGGAGGTTTCTCCTGAAGAACTCGCAAAGGCGCCACGAGTCGGTTACCGGACGGGTGACTTGATCGGTAAGTCTGGAATTGAGAGGGAATACGAAAGCTACCTGAAAGGGGAGGAAGGATGGGAGCAGGTAGAAATAGACGCCAAGGGGCGGCACCTCAGCACTCTTTCCGGCAATCCTCCCAGGACAGGCGCGGATATATGCCTGACGGTCGATGCCGCTTTCCAACGATATGTTGAAGGGGTTTTCACCCACCGGGCCGGTTCAGTGGTTGCGGTGGATCCGGACACGGGGCACATCCTTGCCCTGGTCAGCAAACCCGGCTTTGACCTCAATCTTTTTTCGCAATCCATAACTGATCGCCAGTGGAAGACTTTGAACAGCGATCCACTGCACCCGCTGGAAAACAGATCCATCAGGGGTCAGTATTCACCGGCCAGCACCTTCAAGATCGTGACGGCCATTGCGGCTTTAGCCGAAGGGGCGATCACCTCGCGGGACAAATTCACCTGCAAGGGAGAGCTCGAACTCGGGGGGGAAGTATTCCGATGCTGGAATCAATACGGTCACGGCAAAGTGTCACTACACAGGGCGATTGTTGAATCTTGCGATATCTATTTTTATGAGCTTGGCCTTAAACTTGGCCCTGAGCGTATCGCGCGCTACGCTTCTCTGTTGGGGCTCGGAACCCCCACTGGTCTTGGACTTCCACAGGAGTTGCCGGGGCTTATTCCCACACCATCATGGAAACTGCGTACCTATGGCGATTCGTGGAAAGACGGCGAAACGCTTAACATAGCCATTGGACAGAGTTATCTTGTTTCGACCCCTCTCCAGCTTGCTATGATGACAGCGGCCCTTGCCAACGGGGGGAAGCTGTTCAGACCATCGCTGGTGCGGCAAATAGCTTCTCGGGACGGCGACGTCATCTTTGACCAGTCACCGGTAGTCCGCTGGGACCTTCCTCTGAAGCAGTCGCACCTTGACGAACTGCGCGCGGCCATGACCGACGTGGTCGCGGACAAGAAGGGAACGGGCCGGAAGTGTCGAATACCCGGCATAACCATAAGGGCCAAAACGGGGACCTCGCAAGTTATAAGAGTGAAGCAAAGGTCGCGGGAAGGCGATCAGATCCCATATCACGAACGGACCCACGCCATATTTGTGGCCTATGTGGATGACAGGCCGAAAAAAATCGCGCTGGCAGTTATCGTGGAGCATGGCGGAGGAGGCGGAGCTAGCGCAGCTCCTATTGCCCGAAAAATCATTGCCCATTATTATGGCCTCACTGATCAGGGCGATCCGGAGGAGTGACGAGGTCTCGCCTTGCAGCGATTGCCGAAGGTATTGCCCGATTTGCCGTGGTGAGCGAGTGTCACGCGGCAGGGTTGCAATGACAGTTTCGGCCGTTGCCGGCCTTCAGGATCCTCATTATGTGGTCAAACGGACGTTAATTTTAGCAACGGGTATACGATATGCCTGCATTTCGATTTCAGTTCAATTGGCGTCCGCTGGCCTACTTTGACTGGCCTCTGATATTAATGAGTGTTGTGCTCTCGGGGATAGGACTAGGTCTCATCTTCAGCGCTACGGCACAGATGGGTGAGGCTGGACGATCATTTGTCATAAGACAGATAACCTGGTGCAGTCTCGGCCTGGTCTTGCTGGCTGCATTCCTGCTGTTCGACTATCGACTATTGGATCGGTGGGCCCTTTGGCTTTATCTGATCATTGTGGTGGCTCTTATATCAGTATGGGTCCTCGGGAAGGCCACCGCCGGATCGAGGAGGTGGATAGAACTCGGCCTGATGAGGTTTCAGCCGTCGGAATTTGCCAAGCTGGTGGTCGTGATTGTTCTTGCAAAATACCTGCATAGCGGAGCCGGACGGGAGGACCCACACCTGACGGATCTGCTTCATCCCATACTCTTGTTGACTCTCCCGGTGATCCTAGTTCTCATTCAACCGGACCTGGGAACAGCAGCCATGATGACTCTCATCGCCCTATCCATGATTCTCTTTGCCGGAATAGGGAGGCGTGCTCTGTTGTGGGCCGTGGGGGTCATTGCATGCTTGATTCCGATTCTGCTTTTGGTGGGCGACCGCTTTCTCATGGAATATCAGAAGAAGCGGCTCATCACGTTTCTGAATCCTGACTATGATCCCTTGGGAGCGGGGTATCACATCATTCAGTCCCAGATTGCCATAGGGTCCGGGGGGGTTTTTGGCCAAGGGCTTCTCAAAGGGACGCAGAATCAACTGATGTTTCTGCCTGTTAAGCACACTGATTTCATTTTCTCCATCCTGGCAGAAGAATGGGGATTCGTAGGCTGCGTTGCTGTGCTGCTGCTTTTTACCGCCTTCTTCCTTAGAGGCATGTCCGTGGTAGGTAAAGCGCGCGACAATTTTGGGGCGCTTCTCGCTTTTGGTTGTACTGCGGTTGTCTTTTGGCACGTGGTGATAAACGTCGGGATGGTTATGGGTCTGTTGCCTGTGGTTGGGGTACCCTTGAGCTTTTTGAGCTACGGCGGCTCTTCGCTCCTTGTCTCGTTTTTGTCCGTTGCCATATTGATTAACGTGAGCATGCGGCGTTTTTCCTATTGAGGACCGTGACGATTCTTATCCCTACAATGCGTAGCCAATCGAATTTGTCTCGAGAGATTTTTGGAAGCGGTGCGAAGGGGAAGCCGCTTCTTGCACGAAGGTGTCGAGACAGACTCAAAACCGGAAAATAGGATCGGAAATTCTGCAGGTCATTCAGAGGCGGTTCGCGAACCGCCTCTACGATAAGCATCTATCCGGAGGCTATTTTGAGACAGTTGCTGTCCTCACCGGAAACCATGTTCACATCTGTGGAAGAAAACCAGTCCCTACAGCTCAGTTTGTCGACGCGCCGTCCTGGTCATCCGCAATCTTCAGCATGCTCTCGATCATTGCCCCTATATGTAGGCCAATGTTTTTCACAGAATCCAAAATGTCCAGGTAAAGCGACGACGCTTTAGGGGCGCAGGCTCCTTCAAGCAATCGGTCTTCGTGAGCCAAAGCGAAATCCACGGTCATCTGGCCCAAGCTCTTCTGCTCATCGAGCAGGTGATCCGCAAGAGAGCGGTTGCGTGTTATCAGGAGGTCGCCAAAGTTCTCAAGAATCTTCTTCAGAAGCTCGAACAGTTC
>WSSedB2T2DRAFT_1000027_pt1 | contig 12524 bp, 10 predicted proteins | sample WetSurSiteB2Tule_FD_9469 | JGI IMG/M metagenome (IMG submission 9469)
CGGCAGATCCGGGTGAAAGCTTCCTTGACCACATGATTAGCTTGGTTGAAGGGGCTCAACGCCAAAAGACTCCAAATGAGATAGCCCTCACAATTCTCCTGGCGGCTCTCACCATCATATTTCTGATGGTCATTCTCACTCTGAAATTCTTTGGTATTTACGCCTCTCTCTCTTTCTCGATCACAGTTTTGGTGGCGTTGCTGGTTTGCCTCATACCTACTACGATCGGTGGTCTTTTGAGCGCGATTGGGATCGCGGGAATTGACCGTCTTGTGCAGAAGAATGTGCTTGCCATGAGCGGTCGGGCCGCGGAGGCCGCAGGGGACGTGGATGTCCTCCTTCTGGACAAGACTGGTACTATTACCCTCGGAGACCGCCAGGCCACGGAGTTTGTTCCCGCTGAGGGGGTGGAAATCGAGCAATTAGCTGATGCCGCGCAACTTGCTTCATTGGCCGATGAAACACCGGAAGGCAGGAGCATCGTGGTTCTTGCCAAGCAGCACGGACTAAGGGGCCGCCAGATGTCGGACATGCCCCGGGCCACCTTCATCCCGTTCAAGGCCCAGACACGAATGAGTGGCGTAGACATTAACGGCAGGCAGATCAGGAAAGGAGCGCCTGACGCAGTGACAGAATTCGTGGGGGGGCACTTGCCGCAGTCTGTTGAGGACGCAGTGACAAGGATCTCTACATCAGGCGGAACTGCACTGGTGGTGGCTGAAAATGACAAAGCAATCGGTGTCATTCATCTTAAAGACATCGTAAAGGGTGGACTAAGAGACCGTTTCGAGCGTTTTCGCGCCATGGGAATCAAAACGGTGATGATCACTGGTGACAATCGGCTGACGGCCGCGGCTATCGCGAAGGAAGCGGGAGTAGACGATTTCCTTGCCGAAGCCAGGCCTGAAGATAAGCTGGCACTGATCCGTCAGGAACAGGCCACGGGTCACCTCGTGGCAATGACCGGGGACGGTACCAACGATGCTCCCGCCTTGGCTCAGGCCGACGTGGGAGTAGCAATGAATACGGGGACTCAGGCGGCTAAAGAAGCGGGCAACATGGTGGATTTGGACTCCAATCCCACCAAGCTCATTGAAATTGTGGAAATCGGAAAACAGATGCTCATGACGCGAGGGGCTCTCACGACTTTCAGTATCGCTAATGACGTGGCCAAGTATTTTGCCATAATTCCCGCGATGTTGGTCGCGACTTTTCCTGTGATCAGCCCGTTGAACATCATGGGCTTGCATTCCCCACAAAGTGCTATTTTGAGCGCTGTAATCTTTAATGCGCTCATCATTGTGGCTCTCATACCTCTGGCGCTACGCGGGGTACGTTTCCGACCGCTTAGCGCAGCCGTGCTATTGCGCCGCAACCTGCTCATTTACGGACTTGGCGGACTCGTAGCGCCGTTTGTGGGGATAAAGCTCATAGACATGATCGTTTCAGCCCTACATCTTGCGTAGGGAGGAGAATATGTCATGAAGAATCTCATTTCCGAGCTTCGCGTTTCGGTAGTCACGACCCTCTCTTTGGCCGTGATTGTGTGCGGCATCTATCCGCTAGTAGTGTGGGGCGTAGCCCAGACGCTGTTCCCGGAAAAGGCCAACGGTTCCCTGATAGTACGAGATGGTAAAATCATTGGATCCGAGCTTCTTGCCCAAAATTTCACAGGTCCAAATTACTTTCACCCTCGGCCTTCTGCCGCGGGTGACGTGGGATATGACGCTACAGGCTCTGGAGGCAGCAACCTCGGCCCCACCTCTAAGAAATTGATCGATTCAGTAAAGGAACGGGTCGAGGCATATCGCGCGGAAAACGATCTGCCACCAACGATTCCAGTGCCTGCCGATGCCGTAACAGCATCGGCCAGCGGTTTGGATCCCCATATCAGTGTCAAGAACGCTCTCATACAAGCCAGCCGTGTTGCCAAGGCCCGAGGCATTAGCGGAAAAGGGATCATGGCGAAGGTGCAAGCTCATACTGAGGGGAGGACCCTGGGAATCCTCGGAGAGCCGAGGGTGAACGTGCTGAAATTGAACCTGTCTCTCGATGCAAGATCAGCTGAAAAACTATGACCGAAGATAGAGCCAATACCTTCTTGCGCATGATTCGCCGGTCCCGCCGGGGCAGGTTGAAGATTTACCTGGGCTACGGCGCTGGTGTGGGCAAAACATATCAGATGCTCCAAGAGGGCCACCGGCTCATGGGAGAAGGCATAGACGTTGTGGCCGGGTTGATCGAGACTCACGGCCGAGTGGATACAGCCAAACTCATCGACGGCTTGGAAGTGATAGCGCGGAGAAGTCAGGAATACCGAGGACACATTTTAGAGGAAATGGATGTTGATGCCGTCTTGGACCGCAGACCCGAGGTCGCGCTCATTGATGAGCTGGCTCATACTAATGTGCCCGGTAGTAAATATCCAAAACGCTATCAGGACGTTCAAGACATTTTGGCCGCGGGGATACACGTTATTACGACCCTGAACGTTCAGCATTTGGAGAGTCTGTACGATACCGTAGAAAAGACCGTTCACGTCAAGGTCCGGGAACGCCTGCCGGATACGATCCTCGCTGAAGCGGATGAGATTGTAAATGTGGATCTCACCACCGAAGACCTCCTGGAACGTTTGCGGGAAGGCAAAATCTATCCACCGGAACGTATTGAGACAGCCCTGGCTAATTTTTTCAAGACGCCGAACCTGGAGAAGCTTCGTGAGCTTACACTGCGTGAACTTGCATCGCAGATTGACCTGAGGATGCGCGAAGAAAGCTCGGGGGACGGCAGCGATGCTGCTCCCGATCAGTTGATGGTCTGTCTGAGCTCACGCGGGCCCAATAGTGAGATGCTCCTGCGCTACGCTTCCCGCTTTGCCGGACGATTGAACCGGAATTGGTACGCAGTGTACGTTCAAACACCATCGGAAGAGCCTACCGTCATTGATGCGCACACCCAGCGGCTTCTCTCAAGTACGTTGACCCTTGCAAAACAACTGGGGGCCTTGGTTTTCACTTACAAGGGAGAGGACGTCGCAGACACTATCCTGCGTTTTGCAAAGGAATACCGAGTCGGCCACATGGTCCTTGGCAGCCCCGGCAAGGTTCCGTTCTGGAAAAGACTATTGGGGAAAAAGAGTGTTGTTGAACGCCTTATCAAGAACCCGGAAGGCATTACTGTGGTAGTTCTCGACACTATCAGCCAGAAAACCCCGACACATAAAGCGGAGGCAGGGTTACCTGAAAGTAAGAAAACGACTGTGGTCGAACCTTCTGTCAGCGCGGGTTCCCTGAGCCTCAGCGGTCTGTTGTCAAGTCGCCGAATCATCATATGGGGTGGGTCTGTTGAGAAAGATCTTGTCCTGAGGGCCTTGGTGGAGGTCGCGGACAAAGACGTCGAAGCATGTGATTCTGACGATATTCTGCAAGCGGTGAGGCAGAGAGAAGAGCAGGGTTCGACCTTCTTCAACGAGGGAGTAGCGTTCCCGCATGCTCGGATCGAGGGGATTTCTACACCCGTGGTGGCCCTGGGTTTGACGCGTCAGGGTGTGCTCGGCGAGTCCGCGGGAAAGCCCATTGAACTTGTTTTTCTGATTCTCTCTCCGGCTCACCTACCTGCTGTTCAGGTCCAAGTTCTTGCTCTCGTTAGCCGAGCCGCCCGTAATCGGCAACTGGTTGAAAGTCTATCTTCGGTAAGTAATCCCGAAGAAGCTCTTACAGTTATCCGTAACTGGGAAATGCTCCAGGAACCCGGGGTAAACAGCGCATGAAGATGCCGGAACGACTAGGCTTTCCACAGGAAGGGATCTATTCATGGTTATATCGCAGAAAATAAGGGAAATCATGATTCCCCTCAGTAGCGCAGCTACCGCAACCGCAGATATGCCGCTGAAAGAAGCCATACGGGTTTTGAGAAGACTCTATTGCGAGGTAGAAGAAGGCAAATGCACCGAAGCGGGATTCCGGACTATTGTAATATTGGACCGAAGCGGACACATCGCAGGAATTTTGGATTTCCAATCCATCATAAAAGTATTGATTCCAGAGACAGCCGGAAGTTTTCCGGCCAAGGTGCGGGCAGTGTGGGATTCACTCGCGGCAGTTAATCCATATTCGCCATCTTTGGAAGAAGCAAAACTTGGTCTCAGAGCAAGGATTCTAAAGAATGCGGAAAAGCCGGTGGGCGATATTATGCTTAAGATCAGAGGAACCATAAGCGCGGATGCGGACGTTCTGGAAGCTTTAATGGTACTCGGTCAAAACAAAGTAAGCGTGTTGCCCGTGTACGAAGGTGATCAGCCGGTGGGGATTGTCCGCGATTCAGACCTGTTCCTGAAGATAGCGGACATCTTACAAGACACGGGGCAAGACTGACCAAATCCTCCATGAATGTGACCCGCGCCCCTCTAAATCACCCTCTTTTAGCACAAATATGAGCTTTTTCTTTCTTGACAGCGCGCGAACTCCGTGCTAGCGAGCGGTTCACTGTTGGTTTGTTTTGTTTCTTGTCGCTTCGTTCAAGGAGGATATCGTGGGTTTGGGCTGTCGCGTGGTTTTCCGCGTCGTTGTTTCAACGACGTTTATTACCATTTTGACTTGCTTGTCGGCCATGAGCTGGGACGGTCCCTTGCCGGACATGAACGCTTCGGGGATCGTTCAGCCTCCCGCTCCACCCAATGGTCTGCAGGCTTCTCTTCTTCCACCAGCTCCGGCGTTCCGGCCTGCCAACGACTACCTGGTCAAATTAGCCTATGGACGCACCTACGGGACCTCAACGCAGCTCGACTATGCAACCTTGGAATTCAGCAAGCGGCTCTCCAGTTTCCCGGCAGTCACCATTTGGGGTCCAGCCGTAGGAGAAGTCCAGGTCGCTATGCTGGCTTCGTATGTTGTCTATTATGAAGGGAACGTCGAACGGCTAAAGAAACTCGACTTCCATGATGGATACGAACTGGCATGGGTCCCCAAGGGGCGGTTTACTTTTCCTATCTGCTCGGTTGGGGTGGCCCCGTATCTTGAAAGCGGCGCGGGACTTAGCTACGTGTCGGAGACGTTCCGCAATTCAGGTTCCCGCTGGAACTGGTCTTTTCTTGGCGGATTCGGGTTTGAACGATGTTTGCCGGGCGACGCTGTCTTTTCCCTGGGAGTACAGTGGAGGCACCTTTGCAATGGAAATATGTGGGGCAAGGGGGATGAGCTTCACAATTCCAATTCAGGAACGGATATGATCCAGGGCCTCGCGTCATTTATTCATCGTTTCTGATTTATCCCGTTCAAGATTCCGAACAATGCCTATTCCGATCCTCGAATGAAGCGCCCCAGCATAGTAACGCTTCAGTTGAGAGCGGCACAGACTCTCATTGCGAGCGAAGCGAAGCAATCTCCTGCACCACCCAAGCTTAGATTGCTTCGTCGTTACACTCCTCGCAATGACATTAGTCCAGGAACTGCCCGGGGGAACGGCGTGATTACCCAGCGTACACGCATCCCAAGTTGACACTAATTCATCCCTTTGTTACATTTTCGCTTTCCATCATTCATCAAAGAGGTAGACCAGCCATGGCGGACGTTGAAGGATTGGTAGAGGCTAGAAATGTGAAGACGTCGGGTGCACGAAGTGCAGCCGGATTTCACTTGAAAGGATCCTCGCATCTTGATTGGGGAATGAAAAACCGGCTTTCCAGGATCATCAAGCCTGACACGGGGCGGACGGTCATGCTAGCCGTGGATCACGGATACTTCCAAGGGCCGACTTCCGGACTTGAAGTTATGGAACAGACCCTGGCGCCGTTGATTCAATACGCGGATTGCCTGATGCTCACACGTGGAATACTACGCACTTCAGTCCCGCCCGGCAGTCAGGTCCCGATCGTGTTGAGGGTTTCAGGGGGCAACAGCGTGCTCAGCGAACTATCCAACGAGACCTACAACGTGTCCCTGGAAGACTGCATTCGTCTGAATGTGTCCGGGATGGCGCTGTCAATTTACGTCGGGGGTGAATACGAACACCAGACGCTGGTCGCGTTTTCGGATCTTATCGATGCAGGTTATGACGCCGGAATTCCGATTCTGGCGGTCACGGCTGTTGGTCGGGAAATGGCACGAGACGCACGCTATCTCTCTCTGTCTTCCCGGATCGCTGCTGAAATGGGCGCCAATATAGTCAAAACCTATTATTGCGAGAACTTCGAGAGAGTCACGGGAACCTGTCCAGTTCCCATCGTCATGGCCGGGGGGAAGAAACTTCCTGAGATTGAGGCCCTAACCATGGCTTACAACGCGGTCTCCGAGGGCGCGGTCGGTGTGGATATGGGGCGCAACATCTTTCAGTCCGATTGCCCCGTTGGAATGATCAAAGCCGTACGTGCCGTGGTCCACCACAATGAGAAGCCCAAGGCTGCCCTCAAAATCTACAAGGATGAGAAAAAGTCGGCCCGCTGCTGAACGGCTGTAGGTCTATTTCTTGAGGGACCTCTGAGCCATCTGCCAAGGGTTGTCAAAGATGTCTAAGCGGTCCCTTATTTGGGCCACATGCAGTGATTCGCGGCCGTATGTCATTGCGAGGAGCAAAGCGACGAAGCAATCTGTAATGTTCGGCCCATCAACACAATGAGATTGCTTCACCCCGCGTCTTGCGGGACTCGCAATGACAGATGGATGAGATCTTTCCGTGACCCAAGAATCAAGAATGTCTTAATTCAGATTTCATAATCTCTTATCTTGAGAGTGTTGCACGCCTTTTGGAGTGGAATATATGCGCGTAGCCATGTATTACAATAACAAGGACGTCCGCATCGAAGAGATGCCAACCCCGCGTATCGGCTCGGATGAACTGCTTGTGAAGGTTTGGGCGAGCGGTGTTTGTGGGAGTGACGTCCTGGAATGGTATCGTTTGCCAAAGGCGCCTCTGGTCCTCGGCCACGAGATTGCCGGTGAGGTAGCGGAAGTCGGGAGCGACATCCGGGAATGGAAGAAAGGCGATCGCGTCTTAGTGTCCCATCATGTCCCGTGCAACATGTGCAGGTACTGCTTGGCCGGTCATCATTCGGTCTGTGACACGCTGTCCGCCACCAATTTTGACCCGGGTGGTTTCACGGAGTACTTGCGTGTACCGGCAATCAACGTCCGCAACGGTGTCTATTGCCTGCCGGACACGATGTCCTACGACGAGGGAGTCTTTATCGAGCCACTTGCCTGCGTGGTCAGGGGCCAGGAGCATGCAGGATGGATGCCGGGGAGAAGAGTCCTTGTCATTGGCAGCGGAATAGCCGGGCTTTTGCACATACAGCTTGCTCAAGCTGCCGGCGCGGCTCGAGTCATTGCGGTGGACATCAGCGCTTCCCGACTTGATGCAGCTAAGAAATTCGGGGCGGATGTTGCTTTAACGCCTGGTGAAGACTTCCTAGGGCGTTTGAAGGAATGCAATGACGGCCGACTTGCTGAGCTGGTCATCGTTTCAACCGGCGCTGTTTCGGCTGTCGGCCAGGCATTCCACGCAGTAGATCGAGGTGGAACCATACTCTTTTTTGCTCCTTCCGACCCAGGAGCCTCTATCGAGATGCCTTTCAACGAAATCTGGCGGAAGGAGGTCACTATGACTACATCGTACGCCGGAAGTCCTCGGGATATAACCGTCGCCATCGAGCTGATCTCCTCGGGCAAGTTGAATGTCATCGACATGATCACGCATAGGCTCCCCTTGGAAAAGACTGGCGAAGGCTTCTCCTTGGTAGCGGAGGCGGGGGATTCCATGAAGGTCGTTATCGAACCTCAAAATTGAATAATCGTCGGTTTAGGTTTCCGACAACACGATGGTAGCACATGCATTCAACCCCCCTGGAAGAGATTCATCGGCGTATCAAAAACCTTCAATCCGCAATGGCTGAAAATGGCCTGGATGCTGCGCTGATAGTTCAGCGCGTAGACCTCTTCTATTTTTCGGGAACAGGCCAGGACGCTCATCTCTTTGTGCCGGTAGAAGGGTTACCTCTCCTTTTAGTACGAAAAAGTTTTGAAAGAGCGGTACAGGATTCTCCACTTGAGCACGTCGTGGCGGTGAAGAGCCTTTCCGGCTTAAAGAAGAGCATTGAGAGGAAATATTCGGGCCCATTGAAGCGCCTTGGGATGGAATTGGATGTTCTCCCTGTTAATAATTATATGGTCTACTCAAAACTCTTTCCAAACGCAGGTATTAAAGACGTCTCGTCTCTGATAAGAGAAACCAGAATGGTCAAATCAGAGCACGAGTTGCAATTGATCAGACAGGCCGCGCTCATGAACGACGCGCTGTTTTCCGCAGTGGGAGAGATCCTCAAAGAGGGGATGTCGGAAATCGAATTTGCGGGCCTACTCGAAGCGCAGTACCGCAAGAACGGCCATCAGGGGTTTGTGCGGGTAAGAAGTTTTAATAGCGAAGTATTCTATGGACATATAATGTCAGGCGCGAATCTGGCCATACCAAGCTGTTCCGTGGGGCCGACCGGTGGGCCTGGACTCAATCCCACAATGCCTCAGGGAGCCGGTTCCAAGATCATTAAGAGGCACGAGCCTGTTCAGATCGACTACGTGGGAGTAGTGGGCGGCTATATGGTCGATCAGGCCAGAACCTTTTTTATCGGGGAGCCTCCCGAGAAGTTCCTGAAGATACATGCCACGGCTCTGGCTATGCAAGAGGCCCTCATCTCGCAAGGTCGTGCAGGGACGAAAGCGGAAAAACTATATGATATTGCTATGCACATAGCCGCTGAAGCGAGGCTTACGGAAGGTTTTATGGGATACCCGCAGCCTGTGCCGTTTATTGGGCACGGAATCGGGCTGGAACTAGATGAATTACCGGTGATCGGAAGGAAGTCACCCCATGTCTTGAAGGAAGGGATGGTTATAGCTCTGGAGCCTAAGTTCATTTTACCGGGCGAAGGGCTAGCTGGAATTGAGAATTCGTTCGTTGTGACTGAAAAAGGCTTAGATAAGCTGACTAACTTTGATGACGCCGTCCACGTACTGCAATAAGTGCGTGCCTGGTTCCGAAGCGCAGAATCCAGATTCGCTACGCGGGATCTCTTACGGCCGGAGTCATACTGCAACGTGAGTGCAGCGTAAAACCCCTAACTCCTGGTCTTGCAGAAATCCACAAACCTCTTTATGTGATCTCCCGCGGACGAGCTATCGTAATAAAAGTACACCGGAACGCTAAGTGGGTATGACTGATTCTTAACCGCTTCTGCTGATGGAACCGCTGCGGGCGAGGCAGCATCCTTTTTTATTCCAAGGATTTTGATCAGGTTATTCTTAGCCCCTCTCTGCGCGTCCACTAATCCGGCATAACCGATTGCGGGTGGTTTTTTCTTGGAAATCTCTCTCATAATATTATGGTAGAGGTCCCTAATGCCCGCATCTGAAGTGAAAAGGCCGTTCTCCATAATGTTAGTTCTGAGAAAGAGGGCTACCCCCGAAGTCTGTTGGTTGGTGATGACTGCCATAGGTTCATCAGCACCCCCGACTTCTGACCAGCTCGTGTAATCACCGGTGAATATTTTTTGAAGTTGTTCAAGGGTCAGTTCCTGCACCCGATTCTCAGGATGAGTTATTATTGCAATACCGATCCGGCCAACCGGGACTTCGAAGGGTTTTGAGCCGCTTAAGGCAGCAGCCTGCACTTCCTTTTCGATTATCTGCCGCGATGCCATGGCAAGATCTGCCGTCTTGTCGAAAAGAGCCTCGAGGCCCGCGGCTGTTCCGTCGCTGCCCTCACTCCCGCCGCCACCGCTGACCATCACTCTAATCCCTGGATTGCTGTCACTAAATGCCTTAGCCCAATTGTCGGCGAGACTCGCCATAATATTGGAGCCTCTGATCTTTATAATCTTTCCCGTCTGGTCCTGAGCTTCGGAAAAACAGACCATGGCCGCCAATAATAGGGCCAACAACAATCCCAGCATAGTGAGACACGTTTTGTTCATCTCTCTTCTCCTAGCCTGTGTTGTGGAACCGAGGGGAGCCATGTTTTCCGGACCAAGAAACCGGGTGGTCTCGGTTTATGGTCCGCAGGTTGTCGGAGACGTCGTAAGACGCCAACTTCTTAGGATGGGAAACTGTGGAGACCCTGCCTTCCTAGGACGAAGGCTACGGATCCCCCGCCCGCGCTGCTGAAAGGAAGGGCGCTTTAACTCTTCAGCGCGTGATCATATGAACTGTCTTGTCTGTCCGAATACAGTATCCTGCTACAACTGTTATCTTATTTTACACAAAGATCCTATTCCGTTCAACTACTTTATGGGAAAACCCAGGCTCTGAGACTTCTCATATCACAATCCGAGTTGTTCGCTAATCCCGCTCATGGCTTCAAGGCTCAGGCCTATGAACTCGTCCAAAGGAATCCCGATCTCTTCGCATAAGCGGATCTGATCCCGGTTGACGGACCTCGCGAATTCTTTGGCTTTCATCCTCTTCTTCACAGACTTGACTTTCACGGCAGAGAGTTTTTTCTCAGGGGTGACCAGGCTGGCGGCAACCAACATACCGGTTATGGTCTCGGCCGCCGTGAGAGCAAAGTGAATTGGTTCGTTGCGCGTCAATCCAAGGTTTTCAGCATTGTGGTACTTGATCGCCTCGACAATTGCCCGGTCCACCCCTTTTTCAAGGAGGATTATTTCGGCTAGGAGCGTGTGCTGGGGCATGTTGTCGCGAGTTTCATTGTAATCGATATCATGGAGCAAGCCCGTCAGCCCCCACATTTCAGGGTCCGCTCCAAATCTTGGTGTCAAGGCCCTCATGATCGCTTCAGAGGCCAGACAGTGCTTTCGCATATTGTCCGTTTCCAGGTACTGTTCCATGAGCGCCTGGGCTTCTTCCCTAGAGATTCCCCAATTCTTGCTACTCACATCATAGCCTTTCTCAATGAAACCTCTTCATTACCGAGAACACGGTCATAATCCCTGAGGCATACCAAGTTGTTTACCACAACCGTGACGGTCGTAACAACCCTGAAAGAAGGGGCTGTCGTTGACAATTCATCTCGCGATAGCTATGTTAAACACGACAATTATGAGATTTCTAAATTGTTTCCTCCGTTTTCATTAGGGAGGTGATCCCATGCGGACTATCAATATGGACCACGTAGCAGCGTCTCCACTACTACCTGAGGTGGTGGATGCAATGCTGCCTTTTCTAAAAGAGCAGTACGGAAACCCTTCCAGCATGCATAGCCTCGGTGCAGACGTGACCGATTCTATCGACCAGGCAAGAGAGATGGTGGCGGCCTTGATCAACGCCAAGCCGCAGGAGGTCTTTTTCACGTCTGGAGGGACTGAGGCCAACAACTGGGCTCTCAAGGGGATTCTTCAAGCTAACCGCGCTCGAGGCAATCATATTGTCACTTCCTCCATCGAGCATTTCTCGATCATGCATGCGATAAAAGCACTTGAGAACCAGGGAGCAGAGGTTACTCGTCTACCGGCGGACAAGTATGGAATGGTCGACCCAGCGGACGTGGAAAAAGCAATTACTCCCCGCACGGTTCTCATTTCCGTCATGCATGCAAACAACGAGACGGGCACTATCCAACCCATCGCGGAGATCGGAGGAATAGCACGCAGCCACAAGATACCATTTCACACTGATGCTGTGGCAACCGTGGGCGCCATCCCCGTTGACGTGGAAGGCTTGAACGCTGATCTTCTTTCTTTGGCGGCAAATCCGCTTTACGGACCCCTGGGCGTGGGCGCTCTATATGTCCGTAAGGGAGTCAAGATCGCGCCGTTGATGGATGGCGGAATCCAAGAAGGGGGCTACAGGGCAGGCACTGAAAACGTCCTCGGCATTGTTGGCATGGGAAAGGCAGCGGAGATCGCGGCCGGAGAAGTTGAGCCGAGAATGGCTCACCTGGTTCCTTTGAGGGACAGGCTGATTAAAGAGATTACCGGAGCTATAGAAGAGGTGGACCTGGTGGGTCATCCAACCATTCGACTCCCCGGCAACGCCAGCCTTACTGTGAAGTATGTTGAAGGAGAGTCCATGCTGCTCTTCCTGGACATGGAAGGCATTAAGATAGCGAGCGGCTCAGCCTGCATCTCTCGTTCTCTGAAAGTCTCGCACGTCATGCTGGCCATGGGTATGGACGCGGCTACCGCACAGGGATCGCTCCTTTTTACTCTCGGCGCGGACAACACGGATGGCGATGTAAACGTAGTCGTGGAAGTGTTGCCGCCGATTGTTCAGAAGCTGAGAGATATGTCGCCGCTTTACAAGAAAACAGCGAAAGTCCAGTCCGTAGTTCAGTGACTGGAGCCCACTGGTGAAATACCCGAGACAAGAACAACGATGTGCCGAGAGATACAATCTTGAAAACAGACCCGCATCTTCATGGGGCTACACCAGATAAGAAGGAAGTCGCAGCGGAGCTCAGACGTTCAATGAGGTTGATTTCTACTCTCGGCTCTCAATCTTGCTATAGCTACGGTGATCGCGAGCCGCTTAACGTTAAGCGGTCAATCTTTGCCCATAATCACAGGGGGTGCATATGTACAG
>WSSedB2T2DRAFT_1000028_pt1 | contig 12508 bp, 11 predicted proteins | sample WetSurSiteB2Tule_FD_9469 | JGI IMG/M metagenome (IMG submission 9469)
CAGTTGCGTGTTTAGGGTATGAGCGAAATTTGGGCAGGAATCCTGAAAGTCTACAATTGTGGCTCCAGCGGTATCATGCAGGAGCCGCCGGATAGAATTGACAGAAGTTCAACGGATCAGGGACTTCTTTCCGAGGCTGGTGAGAACAACTCCTGATTAAAGCCGAGGGGGTGAAGTGGGATCCCCTCTATTTGTTAAAACCCCAATTCCTCCTTATCCATGGGGACGTTCGACGTCCCCTTTTTTTTATAAGCCCTACCACGCTAGGTTTGCCTCACCGGTTTTTCCAGTCTTGTTTTGTTTCTTCCTTTAAGCGTTTCTTGCGATCTTTCCTCGTCTGTCGAGCGACCATCCCCTCCCTGATCTTGTCATATCGGTCCCGTCTTTCCGCATCTTCCAGCTCGGCCTGTTCTTTCAACTCCTCAGCGAGAATTTTGGCTAGGTATACCTTCAGTCTCTGTTCGCTTATTATTACGTCCTCTATCTTCTGCCAGTCCTCGTTGCCTCCGCGGCATTGAGAAATGTGCTTCTGTACCAGGGATCCCGGAATGGCGTGCATATACATCCCACAACAAGGGCACACCAAGACGTCTTCTTCCCCTGCTGCCTTCCTGAGGACGTACCCCTCCGCCACCAGCTCTTCGAGAGAGCACTCTCTTTTGATCCACAAGTCCCTTCTCCGCAAGTAACCCCACCCCTGTCGCTCGGCCCATATGGTCTCCAGGAGCTGGTCAGGGCTGTCGGGGCGGTAGGTGAAACTGGCAGGATGGACCCAAAATGCTTGTTGTTTTCGCAATGGTTTACCTGGCGCAGGCGGTGTTATGACTCCTAAGAGGTCAATATCAAAAATGCGGTGCTAAGCGCTCAGCAATGGTGGCGAGTTAACGTGAGTCCCATCGAGCAGCATCGTCACCCCGGCGAAGGCCGGGGTCCAGAAGTTCCGCGCTCTGCGCGGGACCGTAAATCCTGGATTCCGGCCTCCGCCGGAATGACGGTCAGATGCCTCACACGCAACCGAAGTTAGGAAACCGCGTACTTAGATAACCAATGACCTAGCCAGTTCACTTGACACATTATGCTGATATTAACTAAGCTAGAAACAGCGGTCAATGCTAAGAGAGATGCTCCCGCATGTAATCCGCTTGATTACTGAACATCACTGCGTTCAATCATTCCCTGGAAGTTAAGCATGGCAAATACTGGAAAATCCGGGCAACTTCCTTCCTTAATGGCAACTGCGGTCGGAAGCATGCCTCATATCGATCCAAACCAGGCAGTCGATCTTGTCCTGGGCAGCCTTGATATATGCCCACATGTGCCGCAACTCTCCCGGGCAGATCTGCGGGAACAGATGTGGATACAGTGCACTGAGAGCTTGCCACGATTTAGGCTGGATTCGGGCAATCTATCCTATTATTTCGACACTTCCGGCGACCCCGGCCCTGAAGTCGAGCGGTTTTATACCGCATACCTGCAAGTCATGGAGGGGGCATCAGCAGACGCTTTTGCCATAGGTCCGGAATACGGCAAGGGAATACACTGTTTCCTAGAAAGGGTGCGTCGGGAGGAGAAGAAGCGCCCCTTCATAAAGATCCAGGTTACAGGACCTTTGAGCTTCGCTCTGACGGTCACCGATGAAAACAAAAGAGCAATCTTCTACCATCCGATTTTTCGCGATATAGCCGTTAAGGGGATGGGATTAAAGGCGGTCTGGCTGCTGGAACAGTTCAAGCCCTTTGCGGACAATGTGATCGTATTTTTCGATGAACCGAGCTTGAGCGCATACGGCTCTTCTGCTTTTCTCGCGGTTTCCAAAAGTGACGTAATCGAATCACTCGATGATGTTATCTCAATGGTAACAGAACGTGGCGGCATCCCTGGAGTTCATTGCTGCGGTAATACCGACTGGGGGCTCCTTATGGAGACTTCCACCTGCATCATAAATTTCGATGCTATTGACTACATGGAGTCCATGTCGCTGTACAGTCGGCAACTATCTGCTTTTCTGGCGCGGGGAGGCGTCTTGGCCTGGGGAGCGGTACCCAACACGGAAAAGATTTTGGATGAGACGACAAATGACGTGATTAACAGGATATGCAACGGGATCGAACTGCTTGAGAAATCGGGTGTAGACCGGGCTCCTTTGACGGATAAGATGCTCGTGACCCCCGCGTGCGGCTGCGCGAGCATGACCGCAGAGCAGTGTGAAAAGGTCTACAAGATTTTAATGGAACTTCAGAAGCAATCAGGTGACCACATATTCGACTGCTGAACCAAGAAAGGATTAACGATGGGAACAACGCTCGCAGTTGCAGGGAAGGGCGGGGTCGGCAAGACTTCGATAACTGCATTGATTATAAAAGCCCTGATAGAAGCTGGTAAGAACCCGCTTCTCGCCATAGATGGGGATTCCAACTCGAACCTGCACGAAGTCCTGGGGATCAAGAATCCCAGGAGCGTAGGCTGCGTTCGCGAAGATACCAGGAAAATCGGAGAGAATATTCCCGGCGGCATGACACGTGATCGGTTCATGGAATATCAAATCCAAGCATCACTCGAAGAGACCAAGGACATTGACTTTCTCTCCATGGGCCGCCCGGAAGGACCGGGTTGCTACTGCATGGCAAACAACATCTTGCGGGACATTATCTCTCGGCTCACGTCCAATTACTCGTTTGTAATCATCGACAACGAGGCCGGCATGGAACATCTCTCACGGCGGACAGAGGAGGAAGTTGACCATCTTTTCATCATATCGGATCCGGCNCCTNGGAGTTTGCGGACAATCGGACGNATTGTCGAGCTAATTGATGAACTGGGAGGGAGGATTCACAACAAACATCTCGTACTTAGCCGGGTTCAGGGTTCACCAGACGATTTGCCGGAAGTGACACGCAAGGAGATAGAGGCCCTGCCCTATCCTCCGGAGGGATTGATTCCTTACGACGACACGCTTGTGAACCTTGATCTTCAAGGACAGGCTCTGCTGAAGATTTCGTCGGAAGCTCCTTCATACAGGGCAGTCAAAGAGATGCTCGTGCAACTGGGCATCCTGAACTGATGATAGGAAGCCCCGTCGCGGGCGGATTACTTTGAAATTGCTTGACTTCCCTCACTCCAGCTCTATAATAGAAACTGAATCTTTGTTTATTTAGTTTGGAGGAGGTTCTTGGGCTGCGAAGTCACAGACGTGGTTTCGAGTTTGTATGGAGTGTGAAATGGTGTATACCGACGCCCAAGCTTGGTTGGAAGCTCACGAGCTTATCGAGTGCAAGCCCTTAAAGGGTCGCTGGACCCGGGAAACCTGCCTTGAAATCTCCAGGAGGGTACGCAAGGCCCCTAGGAATGCCAAATCTCAGGTGAATCTGGCGGCGGCAAGGACCCTGCCGTGTGCCGATTGTCCCATTCTCGCCGCGCTCGAAAAATAGCAATTCACTGTGATTACAGGCAGGTGGAGAAGACCCTGTCTTTTGTGTGGAGCGACTGGCGGTCGCCCGCGCTGCTCGCCCGTACCATATCCATTGCCTTATAACGTAGAGCCGTTTCCGAAATACTGCACTATGACAGCTCGGAGGTGATTTTTTCGATCTGCTCCCTTATCACCTTTTCCACAGTGTTCAAGAGTTGCAGATGGATTTCCTCCCGTAGCATGGTCACAATCTCTTCCCTTGGAGGGAGCATCCCTTTCGTTCGCTCATCGAAAAGCCCGCGAGAAACGCTCTCGAGCCATACCCTTTCAGGCAGAGAATTCTGGATTGCCTCTGAGACGCTGTTGCCAAGGGTTTCTTGGAAACGGTCCCTTTCGGGGAGCGCGCTCTTGATGGTTTCCAGAATCCTGTCCGTACTCGGAAGAAGAGCGCTGGCGACTTCCTTTAGATCGACTCCGGCCAGGACCCCTTCGATCCTCTTCTCCAGCGTCCCCTGAAACGTTCTCCCAATTTCATCTTTCGGGGGGAGCAAGGCCAAGAGTCGGTCATCAATACGAGCTATGGCTCCTTCAGGTGAAGTGAGAACCTGAAGAGCCTCTTCAATCCTGCTCATTATCCGGTCTTCGGTGGGAATAGCCCGCAGCGCCGTATTCAGCCTCTCGTTCACAATGTCAGACGACGGAAGGGCAGAAAAGGCATTATCAAGCCGTGTGCGGATGTACTCCTGCGACGGCATGCCGCGGAGGGCCAGGTCAACACGTTCAGCGACGAGTTCCGGCGATATCGCCGTTGAAATAGCCGCGTCCAGTCGTTCTTTGATGAAATCCTGTGAAGGAATGGCCTTCAAAACCCCTTCCACGGTTTCTTTGAGCTGGTCGGATGAAATGAGTTTTCCGAGGGCTTCTTCAAATCGCTTTCCCACCTCTTCGCGAGAAAGCATGGATAGGAGCACCTGTTCCAGACGCTCTTCAATTGCCTCGTGAGACGGGAGTGTAGACCTAACCGCGCTGTCAACTCGCTGGGTTATTTCCTCTTCGGAGGGCAAAGACCTGCTGATGATCGAGTCGACTCTTGAAAAGATGTCGTCACGGGACGGCATAGAGTTAGCCAGGTCCTGCATCATGCCGTCCAACAAATCCTGTTTAGTCGGCATAGAGTTGGACAGGTCCTGCACCATGCCGCCCAGGAGATCCTGTTTAGTCGGCATTGAGATTGCCAGGTCCTGTCTGATGCTGCCTAAGAAATCCTCTTTACTCGGGAGAGCAGCCTGAGCGGCCTGTCTGAAGGTCTCAGAGATCTCTGACTTGTCCGGTAATGAGGCTGCCTGTGCCTCACGGACTAAATCCAAGGCATCTGCCCGCCCGCGCGTTGTCTCTTTGGGACCCTCGGCAGGTAACGCAGGAGCAATCTTCTCCGGCTCAGGAATCTTTGCCCAAGAAGGGGCCCTTGCTTCCCGTTCAGCGGCAGCAGGCGCCTGCGGTTCAGTGAATGGGGCTATCGTTGGGCTCACTTGAGCAGGCTTGTCACCCTTCTCGACGACACCGGCAATTTTGCTGGCCGCCGCGGCCGCCACTCCGGCTGCCAGCGCTCCGCCAGCTATCGCTGCAATTGTTTCAGCCGTTGAAGGCCCAGGAGCAGCCGCCAATTCTTCTCTCGGGGCCTCTCCAGCTTCGTCCTCCAGAGAAATTTCGTCGAATGAGATGTCTTCGGTCACTTCCAACATCGGTTCTTCTTCTGGCGTTTGGTGGAAGAGGATGTCTTCAGCGGAAGCCGCGTCGAGAGTGATTTCTTCTATGGGAATTTCTCCGGCCGGGGTCTGATCCAAGGAGATTTCGTATGGAGAAGTCGCCGCGTCTTCGGGGGACTCCTCCTCTAGACCAAGGTCACGGGTTTTTTCTTCGGGAAACCTTTCAGTGGGGAATTCTTCGGTAGGAAGTTCTTCTCCAAAAAACTCCTGAGTCGTCATCTCCTCTTCGCCTACTTCGTCCAGGGTGAGTTCTTCAGTGGACTCATACGACGAGGCTACCGCCGATTCGGATTCCACGCCAAGCGTAAGATCTTCGGAATCGTCAAGCTTAATTTCTTCGAGGTCTTCGTTGGCAAGCAGTTCCATTGCCTGGTCTTCCACGGGGACAGTATCCTCGTCCAGGTCTATGCCTAGGACTTCATCTTCAGCCGCGTGGACCGCCTCCAATTCCTCCATGTCAATCTCTCTGATCTCAGAGTCTTCCTCCAGGTCGATGACGTCAAATTCGGTCGAAACGGCCGCATCTTTGACAAGAGAGTCGTCGTCCAGCATCAAGTCTTCCGAGGTCAAGACCGTTGACGGCTCCTGGACATCCAAAATCTGACCAATCTCAGTATCATTCAGATCGATGTGGCTGGGCGGCTGGACGCCAATTTCTTCTATTGGTTCATCAGAATCGAGTTCCAGCCCTAGGTCATCCACATCCATCTCAACGGTTACAGAATGTTTGGCACTCTGTAATGTATCGGTCACTTCTTCAGAAGTAGGCTCAAAATCAGGCAGAGCCACTTCGGTATCGAGATCGATTTCCATTACTTCTGAGGAACCGGTGTCGCCGAAATCCGTTGGAGCATCCGAAACCAATTCGATTGTGGGTTCGAAAGCTTCCGTCTCCTCCTCCAGTCCCATGTCTTCAAGGTTCAGCCGAACCGTGTCCTCATAGGTTTCCCCTTTAGCCATCTCGCTGGTGTGGTCTAGTTCCGCAACAAGCGTTCCAGTATCAATTTCGACTGTATCGCCAACGTCTGTTGACAATTCCTCGGCCCCCAGGGCCACATTAGACATGGCGAGCAACTCTTCGGTCATTTCTCCCGAGTCCTCGTCCGTGAAATCGATCATAATTTCTTCGTCGCTGCCCACACCGGGGCCAGTACCACGGATGCCGAGAAGTGACTCCACTGTTTCTTTCAAAATTGCCCCGTCGAGCGGTTTGCTCAGATATCGATCCGCTCCTGCCGAGTGGACCTCAGCCGGCGGCGGCCCTCCCGGGTCACCGGTCAGCAGCAGCACAGGAACGTCGGAGAAATCTTTGGATCCTTTTATGCGCTGGACAAGCCGCCACCCAGGAGCGTCCGCCAGGACTGAGTTCAGGATGATTAGATCAGGCTTTTGGCCTTTGATCGCTTCCTTAAGCTCGCCAGAACTCGAAACATTTATAAATTCGTTATCTTCTTGCACGAGAAAGCGCGTTACTGCTTCCCGGCTTTGAGGGTCTTTGTCGGCCACGACGATCCGGTAGGACATGGCGACCTCGCTATTTTTTCCTTAAAAAATACAATGAATTCACCCTAAATGTCAAGTCAATTCAAGGGTACGGCTGTGTCTCTTTCGCAAGGAAATCTGTGGGGGAGGAACATTATCCTTGATAGAATGTCTTTGAATTTAGTCATAAGCTTCTAAGATCCGGATCACAAGCCATTGAAGTCCATCCATCGGCTGGAACCGTTTCTCCGATAATTCGATCAGCCGGAAGCTAAAGCCGAGTTTTTTATGGACCACTTTAGGATCACCACCTTGCCCCGAAGGCAATGGCTAAAAAATAACTTCATATTAATGATTTAACTAACCGTAACCAAGGTAAAAACTTGACTTAATCCTTCACATGGACTAAGGGTAAATCTGNTTCGAAGAAAGGAGAAATCTCGATGCCCGAGGCTATTGCCACGGCGTTGCCCGTACACACTTTTAATGACCAGGGCTTGTTGGCCATCATCATGGGGGCCGGATGGGTAGTGAAAGGCGTGATGCTTTTACTGCTCTTGTTTTCGGTCATCTGCTGGGGGATCATCCTGACCAAGGCCATCACCCTGTCCCGCGCTCGTAAAGATACTCAGCTCTTCTTCGACGCATTTCGGGAGTCGCGCAAGTTCTCTCTGTTGTACGCGGAAGCCAAGCAATTTACATTCAGCCCACTGGCTCACGTGTTCAAAGCGGGGTATGCCGAACTAAACCGGTTGTCCCGTATACAGCAGGCCGCTCAAAGTTCCACGGATTCCACCCAAGAACCCGAGTACGAACGAACCGGCATGGACAACGTCACGCGCTCCCTCCAACAAGCGGTATCTGCAGAGAGGAGCCGCCTGGAACGGGGCGTGAACTTCCTGGCTACCACGGGGTCTTCCGCTCCCTTCATCGGCCTGTTCGGGACCGTTTGGGGAATCATGGAGTCCTTCCGCCAAATAGGAGTTATGAAGAGCGCTTCGCTGGCAGTAGTTGCCCCGGGGATTGCCGAAGCATTGATCGCCACCGCAGCGGGTTTAGCCGCGGCAATACCGGCTGTAATATTCTACAACTATTTTTTGGGGCGGATAAACACGATTTCCGGGGAAATGGACAATTTCTCTTCGGAATTGATCAACATAATTGAGCGGATTTATTGGGCGAGAAAATGACTACGGCAGTCCCTGTTCCAGTTGTGCCCATATCTATGGACTCAGGAGTAATTAATGGCCTTTAGCATGAGTTCTAACAGAAGAACGGCCATGTCGGAGATCAACGTCACTCCCCTGGTCGACGTCATGCTGGTGCTGCTGATCATTTTCATGGTCACTGCCCCGATGATGCAAGAAGGCATATCAGTAGAGCTGCCTCAGGCCCAAGGCGCACCCCTGGCCAAAGAACAGCAGGTGGAAGAGGTCGTTATAGCCGTTTCAGGCCAAGGGAACATTTTTGTCAACGAAGTAGCGGTTCAGGAAGACAAACTCCCGGAAAAGATCTTTGAGGCTATCAAAGAGCGTCCCTCGCGAGAAGTATTTCTTCGAGCGGACAAAACCGTTCCTTATGGGACCGTGGTCCGAATCATGGCAGCATTGAAGAAGGCAGGAATAACCAATCTAGGGATGATAACGACACCTCAAGAGGAATCTGCCCCTGTAAAATGACCAGTTTTTATTCCAGATCCGCGGCTGCGGCCTCACCGTGGGGGCTACTGCTCTCGGTGTGTCTCCATGGCTTGATGTTTCTGGCGGTAATCAGCCTGTCAATTTCCCTCTCTAAAGTGAACAAACCTGTGGAAGAAAGCATCAGCCGTGTCAAGCTGGTGGCGCCTCAAGCCTACTCACCGGTTGTAGAGCATATCCAGCAAGGTCCCACTGAAGCCCCGAATGTGCTTCCAGAAGTCCGGACTGAACCGGAATTGCCTGAAAAGGCGCCGGATAAACCCCGTGCGACCTTGGAAGCCAGGGCCGTGGCGGCACAGAGCCGGGACGTCATCACTATCAAAAAACGCAAGAAACCGCTCCGACAGGTTGAAGCTGCCAAGGAGCCCGACAAGAAAAAGCCCCAGCCCGAAACGGCCAAGAAAAAGGAAGATCCGAGGTCTTTCCTGGAGAAGCGTCTTGCTGCTATTCGCCAGGATGTCGAGAGCAAAAAGACCGACGCAGCGCCGCCACGGCCTTCCCAAAGCACCGGCTCCCAGACCCCAGGGAGGCCTGAAGGGAAACAGGGAGGCCCTTCGATCGATGAACAGTCCGCTCAATGGTTTGACGGAGTCAGGAGTCTAATAAATTCTCATTGGTCCATTTTGGGAGATGATAGGCAAGTGGAGAGAGTTACCATCATCGGGGTCAGGATAGCCGATGACGGGCGGCTCATGGATGCCTCCGTAGATGAAAGCTCCGGGGATCAAGTATTTGACCGGTCTGCAATGAGAGCAGTCCTTCAGGCCGCACCATTTCCTCCAATCCCCTCTGAACTTAAGGAGAAGATAAGCAAAGCAGGTGGGCTGGCCTTCAGATTCACCCCCAAAGGTGTGCAATGAAGCGCAACCTTGCCGAGGGGAACTATCGCATCACTCCTGGGAATGGCTTTTTTGCCAGGCGAACCCGTATCCGAGGCCTCCTGGGGTTGCTGCTTTGTTTTCTCGGGATCCTACTCGTTTTCTGCCCGTCTTCCGCTCAGTGCAGACTGTACCTGGACCTGGAAAACCCTAATCTGGCCAAGATTCCAATAGCAGTGCCTGACTTCGTGGCACAGAGTCCAGCCACGTTAAACGGGCGGGATCTAGCGCGCATAGTTAAAAATGATCTGTATCTAACAGGTCTTTTTGACATTGTTGAGGGTTCTCCACCTAATCCTCAAAACCCCACGGACCCGCCCGATTTTGACGCCTGGTCCCAAAACGGCGCCCAGGCATTGATCCTCGGAAAATTCCAGGTGAGAGGAGATGAATGGGTCCTGGAAGCCATGTTGTATGATGTGGCTCTAAAGAAACTCGAACTGGGCAAGCGCTTCAGCGGCCGAATAAACGATCACCGCGTCATGATCCACAAATTTGGGGATCGTGTCATGGAAAAACTCACCAACGTTCCAGGCTGCTTCACCACTCAAATCGCTTTTGTGACTGATGGCCAGTCGAGGGAAATCTTCTCCATGGATTTCGACGGGCATAACCTGAGGCAGCTTACTCAGACCGGGAGCATCAACCTATCGCCGGAATGGTCCCCGGACGGCCGCGGCTTAATCTTTACTTCGTATTTGAACCGTAAGCCCGATCTTTGGGCGCTGGACTTCACCAGTTTGAGGCCGTATGCGATATCTGCGCGTCCGGGGCTCAATGCTTCGGGTCGGTATTCTTCAGACGGTCAAAACATAGCCTTATCTCTAAGTTTTAATGGAACACCTAATATATTCATCATAACACCTCAAGGTAACATCATAAAAAGGTTGACGAGTGGCCGAGGAAATGATATCTCTCCCACATGGTCGCCCGATGGATCGGCCATCGCCTATGTTTCGGATCATGCGGGCACGCCGCAGATCTATATCATACCGGTGAACGGTGGCGATTTTAGGCGCCTGACATTTCAGGGCAATTACAACACTGATCCGAAATGGTCCCCCAGGGGAGATCTTTTGGCTTTCACCGCCCGAATAGAGGGACGGTTTCAGATATGCACTATAAGGACAGACGGTACGGACTTACGGGTGTTGACCAAAGTCGGCACGAATCAGGAGCCGGCTTGGTCGCCCGATGGCAGGATGATAGCATTTCAATCCAATCGGGATGGAAAGAAGCTCATCTACGTTATGGACGCTCGGGGAGAGACACAGGTCCCTGTCTCCCCTATCACGGGAAAAGCGCCTGCCTGGTCACGGACAGGTCGCTAACAGGGGGAGGGCCGCGGCTTGAAAGGAGAAGACATCTATGTCATCTCGCTACCTGATACTGGGAATGACGGCACTATTGGTCTTATTCGTTCTCGCATCAGGGTGTGCAAGAAAGATTGTCAAGCCCAATGCGGTGCCTCAGCCCGGGTTTGTCGGCCCTCAAGTCGGCGGACCAGTGTTGGAACACGAGTTACAAGTGGTTCAGACGAGCCTCCAACCTATATACTTCGATTACGACAACTACACGCTTTCGCCGGAGGCCCAAGCTGCCTTACAGCATAATGCCGAGATCCTCAGAAGAGCCCAGCAGGTGGCAGTAGTGGCTGAAGGGCATTGTGACGAGCGTGGAACCGCCGAGTACAACCTGGCCTTGGGTGACCGCCGTGCAAGATCCGCTGTGGAGTACCTTGCAACTGCGGGAATTGTCCCTAATCGACTATCAACAGTCTCATACGGATCGGAACTGCCTGTGGATCCGGCTCACAACGAGGGAGCCTGGGCAAAGAACCGGCGGGTCTACCTGCGGGTATCCAGATAATGTGCCTCGCGATGCCCGTTTCCACCAAATTACCCTCACGATCGGACGTTACTTTCGGCGGTCGATATTTGGGCCTCTTCGTGCTGCTCATTCTCTCGTCGCTTTCTCTGTCAGGATGTCTTACCAGACCGGGAGGGCCTTCGCTCCCTTATGTCAAGCCGGCCCAATCAGTGCCTGCTGTTGATCCTGCACCCTTTCAGCTCTCTTCGCGGCTGCAAGAGATGGACGTTGAAATGCAGCGACTCAGAGAGATGATGGAACGCCTCCAAGCATCGGGGGGCAACGAAAATGTAATAAGGAACCTGCAGGAAAGAGTAAGCCTTATCGAGCGACAACTCGGAATGGAGGCTCCTAGGGACGCAGGCCCAGCCAATTTTCCCGCGCCGCCGCCTCCGTTAGATCCTCGAGTCCAGAGACAGCCAAGAGTGGAAGGCCGTCCGGCGGACAAACAAATTTCTACGCCCCCTTCAGACCAGCCAGCGGGCCCCCCTGTTGAGATTACCAATACACCGCTATCTGCAGATGAAAGGGCGTACAGAGACGCCTATGCCCTGTTCAAGGGCGGATCTTTCGATCAGGCGGTGCTTCAGTTCGAGGACTTTCTCAAGAAGTATCCCAAGAGTCAGTTCAATGCGGATTCAGTGTACTGGGTCGGAGAGGCCCGATTCTCGCAAGGGCGGTTTGACGAAGCGGTTCTTCAGTTTGATAGAGTGATTAAGGATTTCCCGGGTTCAAAAAAGGAACTCAGCGCGTTGCTCAGACAAGGTCAGGCATTTGAAAAGATGGGCGATTCGCGGTCAGCAAGGATTATTTTTCAGAAGCTCGTCAGTGACCATCCTCACACAGCTCAAGGCCGTATTGCAGGCGGTAAGCTGAAATCGCTACCTGCGGAGTGAATGTACACTCGTACATACGCCGCATTACACATATAGCATTCATCCAAAACTCTTACCGAATGACGCGAATGCACAATTGGAAATTACTTTCGAAAATCGCTTCAATCGCTTAAACCTAAAGTAGGGGCGGGTTTCAAACCCGACCCTACTTATTATTCTCCAAAGAAGAGCAATAATCCCCGAAGCCCTATCCTTCGTTAGTAGGTCTAGCGCCCTCCCTGATACTGCTGAGCCCCTGCGGGATAAGCTTGTTGAGGGGGTCCAGCCGGATAGGCCTGGGGAAGGGGAGGCTGCTGCTGGGCTACGCCCTGATAGGCCTGAGGTGCGCCTTGATAGGCTGACGGGGCCGGATATTGCTGAGGGGCAGGCTGATACTGCTGGGGAGTAGCCTGATACTGTTGTGGCACTTGCTGATATTGTTGTGGACTCTCCTGGTACTGTTGAGGCGGTTGCTGATACTGCTGAGGAACTCCGCCATACACGGACTGGGATGGCTGTCCGGGGCTCGGGC
>WSSedB2T2DRAFT_1000029_pt1 | contig 12372 bp, 11 predicted proteins | sample WetSurSiteB2Tule_FD_9469 | JGI IMG/M metagenome (IMG submission 9469)
ATTCGTCACCCCGGACCCTCTATCGGGGGTCCAGTCTGGATTCCCGCGTACGCGGGAATGACGACGGGCGAGACGCCCGTTCCACTGGAGATTGCTTCGTCCCGTGTCGCACTGCGCTCCCAATGACAACTCCTAACCCGCGAGACCGCGTTCATACCTTGCCGGAAGAGACTACTTTGACTGAGCCGACGGCAACTGATAAGCGGTTCTTTCTTAAATTTCTCTTGTTTTTGCTTGCCGCCATAGCGGCCGTAATGGGAGCAGGGGGGCTGGGGAGGTTCGCTTTTTTCAAGATAGGGAAAAGTAAGACGAGGGAAGTCCCCAAAGATGTCCTCGACAGGCTCCAGCTCAATACGCCGTTGCATGTACCAGACGCCGGCGCTTGGCTCCTGAAACGCAAGGAACCGGAGCAGTTGATGGCATTCGACGACCGTTGCACTCACCTGGGATGCCGCCAGAAGTGGAATTCCGCCCGCGGGCTATTTGAATGCCCATGCCATGGGAGCGAGTTCGATCTGGAAGGGAACGTGAAACGAGGTCCGGCAACTAGGCCGATGCCGCGACTTTTTTTGACCGCCGGTGACAATGAGAAGCTGCATTTGTTGGAAAGGCCCCCAGCAAAATCAGGGGCTTAATGAGACGCCAGGTGTTATACCCGTTGCCACGCTTCTTGTTCAATTTCCTGCTATGACAAGGTCAGTCCGGACCCGATTCGATGCCCAGTCCCGCGTTTCACGGGATGAATCCCCGGGTTCGCCGCAATGACGGAGAAAGGCCGGCTACCGTAAGCCCCCGGTATTCTCTCTCTTGAATTGCCAAATGGACATGATTTATGGCAACTACGCTAATGTATGCGCCGAGCACAGCAAAAAAACCTTGATGGCCTATTGATGTCAAAAAGCTCCTTTTCAGCCTTTCTTATCCATCTTCATCCACGATCCATCCCTGAAAGCTCATCCAGAGTTCGGTTCACATGGTGTATGGGAGGACTGGCTTTCTGGATGTTCCTGCTAGAAGCGTTTACAGGTGCGCTTTTGGCTCTTTACTATCTTCCCAGCACCGGCTGGGCCTATCCCTCAGTTCAGACGATCACTCACGTGGTTCCTTACGGTTTTTTTGTAAGAAATCTCCACTATTGGTGCGGTCAAATAATGGTTGCAGCGGTGGCCTTGCACATGGTGAGGGTCTTTCTGACCGGATCCTTCGCTCCGCCGAGGCATTTCAATTGGATGATCGGTCTCATGCTGTTGGCAGGGACGCTACTTGTTGACTTCACAGGCTATCTCCTCGTCTGGGACGATAGAGGGTTGTGGGCATGGACCATCGCGAGGAATCTTACCGACAATGTACCGATGGTCGGGCCGCTTGTTGCAGCCCTTCTGTTTGGCCCTATGGAGGTCGGCGATTTTGCAATTCTTAGGGTATATGCGTGGCATGTGATCTTTCTGCCGACCCTGCTAGTCGTCACGATGCTCTGGCATTTCTGGAAGATACGGAGAGACGGCGGCATCTCGCAACCGCTGTGAGGTGGCGGTACTTACCGGTAATTTCCCCGGTTTGGCAAGCTTTCTCATCCTTGCCTTTTCCAAATCCAGCCCCAAAGTGTACTTAGAGCTGCTGCCAAGAGTAATGTCCGAAACTTAGGAATACTTGGTGGGATTGGTATCTTGCCCGTTTTGCAGAGAAAGGCGAGATTCCCATCCCACCGGAATCAAGGCGTCTCTTGTTGAAAAGCGCATGGTTATAAGGCAAAGCTTGCAGGGCATATTCTTATCCAGTCCCATAGCGATGTCAGTCGCGGCGCTCATCATGGTCGTCCTTTTACCTGCGAGAGTCACCTCGCAAGCACCAGGAGCAACAAAAATGGAAAAAAGCCCCGAACCCCATTTTGCCACCAATGCCGGATCTCAAAGTGAGTCAAAGGCGAACCGGCTGATACGGGAGAAAAGCCCCTATCTACTCCAACACGCATACAATCCCGTGGACTGGTACGCGTGGGGGGACGAGGCATTCGAAAAGGCCCGCAAAGAAGACAAGCCCATATTCCTTTCAATCGGGTATTCAACCTGCCATTGGTGCCACGTTATGGAGCACGAGTCCTTTGAAGATGCCGAAGTGGCCCGATTGATGAACGAAGCTTTCGTTTCCATCAAGGTGGATAGGGAAGAGCGCCCTGACCTTGATCATGTGTACATGACGGTGTGTCAGATGATGACCGGCGCGGGAGGCTGGCCTCTCAATGTAGTTCTAACTCCGGACAGAAAGCCGTTTTTTGCGGGCACATATTTTCCCAAGGAGAGCCGTTTCGGCAGACTCGGGATGATGGATCTTGCCCCGCGCATCCAGGAGTTGTGGAGAACACAGCGGGAAGAAGTCTTGCAGTCGGTGAGCAAAATCATGCTTGCGCTTCGCCAGGCGCCGGACTCGTCCCCAGGCCACGTGCCAGGGAAAGAAGTCCTTGACTCAGCCTATCAGCAATTGACTGAACGCTTTGACCCGGTGCAAGGCGGGTTCAGTCAGGCCCCGAAATTCCCGACTCCTCATAACATGCTGTTTCTCCTTCGGTACTGGAAGCGGACTGGAGAATTCAAGGCTCTGGAGATGGTCGAGAAGACATTGCAANCCATGCGCTCGGGAGGGATCTACGACCATGTGGGTTTTGGCTTCCACCGATACTCGACTGATGCGGAGTGGCTTGTGCCTCATTTTGAAAAGATGCTCTACGATCAGGCGATGTTGGCTATGACCTATGCCGAGGCTTATCAAGCAACAGGAAAACCTGGGTATGCGAAAACAGCACAGGAAATCTTCGCGTACGTGCTGCGCGATATGACCGCTCCCAATGGAGGCTTCTATTCCGCTGAAGACGCGGACAGTGAAGGTGTGGAGGGGAAGTTTTACGTCTGGAACCTCGAAGAAATTGACCGCGTCCTCGAGCCTGGTGAAGCTGACCTGGTCAAGCGCGTTTTCAACGCAAAGCCTTCAGGCAATTTTGAGGAAGAAGCCACAGGGAGACTGACCGGCTCCAACATCCTACACCAAAAAAGTTCTCTTTCAGAAGTTGCAGACGAGTTCCAACTCTCACGGAAGGATCTTGAGGCGCGGCTGGAAGAGGCGCGCAAGAAACTCTTCGATGCGAGGGAGAAGCGCATTCATCCGTACAAGGACGACAAGATCCTCACAGACTGGAATGGCCTTATGATTGCGGCACTCTCGAAAGGGGCTCAGGCCTTCGATCAGCCTAAATACGCGGACGCAGCCAGGAAGGCAGCGGATTTCATTCTTAGCACCATGCGAGACCCCGCAGGCAGGCTGTTGCACCGGTTTCGGGACGGCGAGGCTGCTTTGCACGCGCATGTGGATGACTACTCGTTTCTGATCTGGGGACTACTGGAATTGTATGAAGGGGGCTTCGACGCGCGTTATCTTCAAAGCGCCCTGTCACTCAATGATGAGTTCATGGCCCACTTCTGGGATGCTGAGGGAGGAGGGCTTTATTTCACCGCGGATGACGCGGAAGAGCTGCTCTTACGCAAGAAGGAGATCTACGACGGGGCCACGCCGTCCGGGAATTCAGTGGCCGGATTGAACCTGTTGCGATTGGCCCGCATAACTGCAAACGCGGACCTGGAGCACCGGACAGAACTCCTGGCTCGAGCGTTCTCGGGGAATATTAAGCAATTTCCTTCAGCATACACGCAGATGCTGGTTGCCCTGGAGTTTGCGCTTGGGCCCTCTTACGAGGTGGTCATAGCCGGCCGGGCAGGCGCGGATGACACTCACGCTATGCTGAGAGAGCTGCGTCAGGTCTTTGTACCCGGCAAGGTAGTATTGCTGCGGCCGATGGATGAGGATTCGCCCGCAATTACTGGGCTCGCAGGATACACAGCGAACCAAGTGAGCGTCGACGGCAAGGCCACGGCCTACGTCTGTGCTAACTTTCAGTGCGAATTGCCCACTACCGAATCAGATAAGATGCTTGAATTGCTAGGTGCGAAGAAGCAGTGATAAATCGCGAGAAATTGGGTATTATGACCGGCGCACGCGTAGGCGCGGAAATATCAAAGTGATATCTGTAATCTCAGTCGAATATCACCCTCCCCCTTCCCCCTCCCGTCGAGGGAGGGGACTCTGAAACCCTCTCCCCTGGCGGGAGAGGGAAGGGTGAGGGGGCTCTTCCTGGGATCGTGATACAGGCTAAATACAATGCCTATGGAGTTCGCCCCTGTCTGTTGGAGGATGGTTAAATGAGCGACGGTCAAAAAGATCTTCACCAAGTCTGCATCAACACCCTGCGAATCCTGGCAGCGGATGCCATCCAAGAAGCTAGGTCAGGGCACCCGGGTCTCCCGCTGGGGGCCGCGTCCATGGCCTACGTGCTTTGGACCAAGTTCTTGAGGTACAACCCGGCTAATCCGTGTTGGCCCAATCGCGACCGTTTTGTGCACTCGGCCGGACATGGTTCCGCGCTGCTCTACTCCCTGCTTCATCTCACCGGTTATGGCATCTCACTGCAGGACATGAAGCAGTTTCGGCAATGGGAGAGCAAGACTCCGGGCCATCCTGAATATTGTCTTGAATGTGGGATCGAAGCAACAACAGGCCCGCTTGGGCAAGGCTTCGGCATGGGAGTCGGAATGGCCCTGGCGGAACGCTTTCTCGCCGCGCAATTCAACCGCCCCGGTTTCCCGCTGATGGACCACTTCACGTATGCGATAGTGTCCGATGGGGACCTCATGGAGGGCGTCGCATGCGAGGCTGCTTCGATTGCGGGCCATCTCAAGCTGGGCAAACTCATTTATCTCTATGACGACAATCACATCACAATTGAAGGCGATACCGCGCTGACCTTTACCGAGAATGTGCAGGGCCGTTTCCAGGCGTACGGCTGGCACGTCCAGAGAGTGGAGGACGGCAATGACCTCGCAGGCATCGAGAATGCGATCCACGAGGCTAAAATGGAGACCGAAAGGCCGTCGCTCATAATGATTCGGACACATATCGGGTTCGGCAGTCCCAAGCAGGACAGCGCTAGCGCCCATGGAGAGCCGCTGGGCGAAGAAGCTCTCAAAGCCACCAAGGAAGCCTTTGATTGGCCTCTGGAGCCGTCATTCCATATACCGGATGAAGCCGTTTCTCAGTTCTCTCTGGCGCTGAACCGTGGCAGAGAGCTGGAAACAGAGTGGCAAGACATGTTCGGCGCTTATCGCAAGGAGTTTGCTTCCGAGGCGGAGAGCTTTGAGCGGCAGTTCCGTGGAGAATTGCCCCGTGACTGGGATGCGGACATTCCCCTGTTCAAACCGGAGGATGGGGCCATCGCGACGCGGGTGGCTTCTGGAAAGGTTCTCAACGGTATTGCCAAACGGGTCCCCAATCTATTAGGGGGTTCCGCTGACCTCGCCCCTTCCACAAAGACCCTCATTTCAGGGTCTGCGGACCAGGCCTTTGAAAGCTCCGGGGGCCGGAACATCCGTTTCGGCATCAGAGAGCATGCGATGGGCGCGATGGTTAACGGCATGGCCTTGCACGGAGGAGTAATACCGTACGGTTCAACTTTCCTGATATTCTCAGATTACTTGCGGCCCTCTCTCCGTGTCGCGGCTTTGATGAACGTGCATTCCATCTTTGTCTTCACCCATGACAGCATTGCCGTGGGCGAGGATGGCCCCACCCACCAACCGGTGGAGCATCTGGCTTCGCTGAGGGCCATGCCGAACTTCATGGTCATTAGGCCAGCGGATGCCAACGAGACCGTGGTTGCGTGGAGGGTAGCCATGCAACACTCGCGACCGGCCGCTCTGATCCTGAGCCGACAGAACCTGCCCATCATTGACCAGGAACGTTACGGCCACGCGGCAGGCCTTGAAAAAGGCGCGTACATTTTGTCAGATGTACAAGGCACTCCGGATCTATTGCTGATAGCCACCGGCTCCGAGGTGCACTTGGCCCTGCAGGCTCAGGAGAAGCTCTCGACGGAGAAGGGAATTCGGGCCAGGGTCATTTCCATGCCATGCTGGGAGCTATTTTTGGAGCAGCCGCAGGAGTATCGGGACCATGTGCTGCCGCGAGGAGTCAAGGAGCGACTTGCAATCGAAGCTGGCTCTTCCTTTGGTTGGTCGCAATGGGTAGGTGATCAAGGGGCGACAATCGGCGTGGATCGTTTCGGGGCCTCGGCACCCGGTTCCGAAGTGCTCAGACGCTTTGGCTTTGGCCTGGACAACGTCGTGGCCCGTGCAGCGGAATTGGTAAAGATCTGACAAACGGCTGTGAAAGCTCTCTGGGGCCAATCGCTTTTGGAATAGTTTCCAGGAACCAGCTAGCAGATGCCGGAGTCATAACGGATATGACCGACAGTGAACAGATCATATTGAGAATTAAGGAAGTCCTCCCGGCCCTGAGAGAGAAATATGGATTAACATCTGTCGGCATCTTTGGGTCTTATGTTAGAGACGATCAAAGACGAGGTAGCGACGTGGACATCCTCGTGGAATTTGAAGAGCCTATAAGCCTATTCCGGTTCATGGCTTTAGAATACGAGTTAGAGGATTTGATAGGGCGAAAAGTAGATCTGGTCATGAAAACTGCACTTAAACCTGCCATAGGAAGGGATATCCTCAGCGAGGTAGTCTACGCCGAATGGGTCGGTGCTTGATGCTGGTGTCCAAATCGCGATAATCGGTAGTAGGACCGGCATCTTGCCGGTTGCATTAGGCCGGTTAAAAATGTAGGCCAAACCCCATCCATGGATATTCCTGTAGAGATGGCCATCTTTTCATGGGGTTACCAAGAATATATTGAGCCTTTTGCATCAATTCTTAATCACTTCTAACAATTCGATCTAGGTATTCCCGTTGCCAGACAGGGGCTGTCCTGCCGGAAGCCTTCGCCAACTGCTTTGCGGAAAACGATTTCCAGGAGTGAACAATTCGGTGCAGGGCATAACCCTCGAGAGGAAAGACCAGAACATGCACGTGATCGTCCATCACGACGTGAGCCGGCAGCGTGTAACGCTCATCTTCAAAATGCCTGAGCACCTCCACCACAAGGGTCTTCTCGTCGCCACCCAACAGAGGTTGATTCCTGGCAAGGCGCCAAGTGACGAAGTATGTTGCCTCCGCTAGCCGCCAGTGTGGTAGTTTCCTCCGGTAGATCGTAAGCCCCGATGTCTTCATGGTTCTCAAGATGCGGAACTCCAAAGCCTAATCAACCGGCAAGATGCCGGTCCTACTGGATGACTAGACACCAAGTCGCGTTGCTTGCTCTCTCATTGATATTGCTGCTCCTTCTCCTCCAACAGAAGCTTTCCGATTTCCACGACTATTTTCTCAACCCAATGCTGCGGGTAAGTAGCGGTGAGGTGGCGCATGCTGTAGTGTCTAAGGCCCCATTTCCAGACCATGGCGTCCGCTATGTATTCGATTCTCTCCTTATACCGGGCACGGTCCCCCCGTGATTTGGGCCATTCGTCCTCAGGCGGCCTCTGGGCCACGACGTGTCCCAACTCTCGCAGGAAAGCTCCTAGGAACAGGTCTTCCGGCCATTCCTGCTGTTCTTCATAAATCATGATCCGATATGTCCTGGCATCAAGTGGGCCTTGGCTCTTCGTGCTCATGCCCAAGGGCAAGCCCACGTCGGGCACGATGACAACAGTCAAATTTCGTGATCCTGACAGGAAGAGCCCTAAGACGTCTTCGGGGAGGAGCGAGAATGCCTTTTCAAACCGCTTCGCAATACCGGAAGCCACTTTTCCGTCCCTGGCGGGGCGGCCGGGCCGAACATGGTCTCGGACGTAGTTGGCAACAGCTTCACTTTGAAGACTCATTCAGAATCGTCCGTCACGTTGTGGCGCGTCACCACAGGGTAGGAAACGTCGTTGTTTTGGTCTCCCGACTTGGCGCGGGCAACGGAGGGCTCGGGGCTGAACCCTGCCATTTCGTGAGCAGTTCCGTGTACTCTTTGTTTCCTGGGGCCATCGAAGCGGCCTTACGAAGAGTGCTTACAGCATCGGCCTTCTGGTTTAAGGCGTACTGTACCTCGGCCTGGATCTGAAGCATATCCGCGCTGTTCCCCTTGGTGAGGGCCACGGCCTTATCAACTAGACGTTGGGCTTGGGCCGGATTTCGTAAAGGCGGCTCCGGCGCCAGGGCATGGAGCAAACCAAGGCCCGCGTAAGCGGGCGCGAACTGCTTGTCCAACTCGATGGCCTTCTCAAAGTCTTTGACTGCCAGTTCGTATTCCCCCAGCTTCCTGTATGCCGTGCCCCTGTCTTTATATAAAACAGGTGAAGAAGGCATCATCTCAATAACTTTGCTGATTTCTTCCACCGCTTTATCGTGACGACCTTTCCCGCTCAACGCCATGCCGCGGTTGTGATATGCAGAGGAAAATTTCGAGTCTATCTTCAGGGTCTTGTCGAAGTCTTCAAGGGCCCGGTCGTAGTCTTTAAGCCTCAGGTGTGCTACGCCCCTGTTGTTGTAGTACATGGCTTTGGTCGAATCGAGCTTCATAGCTTTGTCAAAGTCTTCGATGGCGCGCTCGTAATCATGTTTGCCGTTCAAGGCAAAGCCGCGGTTGTTGTAGTATCTTGCGTCTCCTGAATTCAAACGAATTGCCTGATCAAAGTCTTTGATCGCTCGATCGAAGTCGTTCTTGCCGTTATACGCAAAACCTCTTGTATTGAGTGCTTCGGAAGAGGTGGGGTCCAACTTGACCGCAACGTTTAGCGCGTCAATCGCACCCTCGTAATCATTGACTGCATTATAAGCGAACCCAAGACGAGTGAAGGCCGCGGCGTAAGCCGGATCCAGCTTGGTGGCCTGTGTCAGGTCTTTTATGGCAGATTGGGGATCGCCTTTCTTCAAGTACACTTCCCCTCGCTTGGCCCAGCACTGGGCGGAATTGCCATGAATCTTGATGGCTTCAGAAAACAGATTGAGCGCATCATCAAGGTTGCCAGCATCTTCCGCATCGAGTCCTGCTCTGATTAAATCCGCGAATTGAGCAGCATGCGCATTGTGCGGTCCCCATAATAATATTACGAGGGCGCATATGCTAAAGAGAACCTGTCTGCTCATGAACATCCTTTCTCCGGGCGGCTTTTATGGCGTCCTAGCGAGAGCGCCGCGGTCCTTCGAATGTGTGTGGCCAGCGCGAGCGACTTGCGAAGTCCTTCCAGTGAAGTCCAAAGTGATCTATATCTATTTTCCGACCTTATGACAAGTGACCCGGGGAAATGTAAGTATTCAGTTATGCTGGAGCACCTGGCCGCCCCTGTCATTGCGAGGAGTGAAACGACGAAGCAATCTCCCTTTTTGCGCGCTGGAGATTGCTTCGCTGAGCTCGCAATGACAACCTCACCCCCGCCAGACTGAATGCGTACCAGGAAAGATCAGCCGATGTACGGTTCAAGTGAGGTTCGTATGGACGTTTTAGAAACTATTCGGAACCGAAGGAGCACGCGGGCCTTCAGGGATGAGCCCGTATCCCGAGAATTACTCGAGAGGGTGCTGATCGACGCCTCTCGCGCCCCCTCGGCAATCAACATGCAGCCGTGGGAAGTACACATGATCTTAGGGGAGGAGGCAAGAAGGCTTTCACGCAGGCTCATGCGTTCTTATCGGGAACGCAACCTCACTTGCGGTCCCGCCTCAAGCCGGCCTCTACCTGATCGTTTCATGCAGAGGGCCAGAGATTGCGGTGATGCAATGGCCCCATTGCTGGAGCGTATGGGCACTGATTTGTCCAGCTACGTCAACGAGGGGAGCCTCAACTTCTACGGAGCACCGGCTGCGGCTCTCATCTTCCTCGACGAGTCCTGTCCTCCCGATAGGATGGCCGACATTGGAGCGTTCATGGCATACCTGCTCCTGGCCGCAGCAGGTCATGGTTTAGCCTCATGTCCTATAGGTTTGGTCAAAATGTATGAAGACGATGTGAAAGACCATCTCAACATACCGGAATCCAAGATTCTGGTGATCTCAATAGCTCTGGGAATGCCGGAAGCGAAGGCCCCTATCAATGAATTCAGGTCTTCAAGAGCGGAGTTGAACGAATTCGTCAGATGGGTGGAATGAAGGTAAGCATTGGCCGGGCAAGCAGGCCCGCGTTCGCGGGAATGACAAGCAAGGCAAACCCGAACCATCTCCTTTGCAGTCCGCCCGCCTCATGGCCAAACGGACATTATTCTTGGCAACCACTATAAACAAGATCAAATAGGTTAGTTGGAATATCCTGTGCAGCCCATGAAGAGCTGCAATGCGACAGACTCGGATCCGCTGCTCCTCGGGTTAAGAAAAAAAAGAAAACAGCTTTTTCTGCGTCCTCTGCGATCCCCGCTGTGAACGACTACCCTTCTAATTCTTAGGCACCGACTTGAGTACCGGTATCTGAGCATCGATTTCGGTCGGCACGTGCCGGCCTTGCCGCACTTCGGTATTGCTTGCCGCTTTATCGCTGGTGTCACGTCGTTTCCCGACGCCCTTGGCCGTCCAACTTTCGAGCAACCGTGTCTCCAGTTCCTCGCCTGTCAACAGCCTTGGGTCAGTGATGGGCCCCTGGAAAATCACGACAGGCAAGTACGATCCTCTGTCCCCAAGTGAGGTATGAGTCTTATAATTTGACTTATTCATTGGAGGTATCGGAACCGCATGGCCTTCGTACATCGGGGTCGTGGTATAGGGCACCGCGACCAAAGCCAGGGAGGCCGCGCCGTCGGCGAGATTGAATGCAGTGGCATGGCTCTTGTGCGATGTGGCAAACTTGACATCTATTCTGGACTGAGTCAGCATACCCACTCCGATAAGACTCGTAACCGCTAGCACCAGCAGCACTATAGCCACTGCGTTCCCTCTGTCGTTATTTGCCTGTCTTAACAGCACCCTTAGCAGCTTTGTCATGGCCTCTCACCGGCTCCAGTTTAGTGTCCGAGAGATATCTGTACAGCGACCAACAAACCGCTGCACGGGCAAGCGGCGCTCGTCCCTACAACACGGCTTGCCTTTGTAATGTAAAGCATTTCTGAAACGCTACGCCGACATTCCCAAGGCTTTCCCCATTGTCTGTCCTTCTAACCCTGGCTCAAGAAGGCCAATTATTCACCACGACGGTTCGGGGATTGACCTCAACAGTGACCCATCCTTTACGCCACGTTTTCTTGTCCGTTCCGTGCGCAGTCAATTCCTCCCGCGAACCCGAGATCATGACCTGGTAATCGATTCTGATGGACAGATTCAGCGAGTTGCCAGCACTTTGGTCTCTCACCGTGAGGTTATAGACCTCCATGTCCGGGTCCCCGCCGGCTATACGAATACCGTTTCTTTGCAACTCATACGTTTGCCGGTTAGTGTCCTTGGCGATGCGGTACACTATTGATGGCGCGACGTAACCTACGAGGTTCGCTCTCACGGTAAAGTTCCACGCATTCGTGGCAGGGTTGCCGGTCGCTGCCCAATCTATGTCTTCCGCCTGTGGCGGGCAGGCATCACAGGCAAGCGCGATGAACCCGCCCAGCGGTTTCGTGTTTGTCGTTACGGCCAACCCCGGCGCATACTGAAAAAGATCGTAGACGAAAGTATTTGTGGGGGATCCTAAGGCTTCCGGGGGGAGGATGTCCCGGGGAGGCGGGGGTTGTGTCGTGGGCTTAGTCCTCAACGAGGGATACTTGAAAACGGTATTACTGTCGGTCGTGCCGTTGACATCAAAACTCGTGTCCAAGAAATTGCCGTAACCGATATGGATTTTGTCCGGCTTGAATGTAGAGCCCGTGGGCAAGAACGGATCGCCTCCCGCAACGCGCGGAAGGTCGGCAACGTTCCATGTCGTGGAATCTTGCGAGACAAACGTATTGCCGTTCATATTATCGATACCGTAGCCCGGCTTCAACGCCAGGGAGAGTGCCCTGGGATTGTTAATGCCGCTGACGCCGTAGACACCGGTCCCCGCATACATTATATCCCGCTGTAACAAAGTGAGCGCGAGGGAGATGTTCTCCCGGGCAGCTTTCCACTTGCCGGAATCAGTTCCGCTTTGGCTCTGATAAATGAAAAAAGACATCGCGCCGGCAAGTGCTATGGCGAGCAGCCCTGCCGCCACCATCATCTCAAGCAGCGTGAAGCCCTTCGAGTTTTTCATCCGCGTCTCCGCTTCGGCTCAGTATTTGAGGGGTTTGAAAAACGTGGTCACTGCACATCTATTCTTGCAGCTCTCCGGCGTTGACGACGTGCATAGCCCGCCAACGGGCCAGCCCACAGTGACGTCAAGCTGACGCAAACCCGATTTCGCCCCACCCGCGCCAGCCCACTTGTGGTCCGTCACGTCCCATTTATAGACATACGTCTGGTCCGCAGAGGAGCCGCTGGTCACGGCCCCACCCGT
>WSSedB2T2DRAFT_1000030_pt1 | contig 12181 bp, 7 predicted proteins | sample WetSurSiteB2Tule_FD_9469 | JGI IMG/M metagenome (IMG submission 9469)
ACCGGCCTCTATGGTTATGTGGTCCGAATAACCCCGAACCATCCGAACTTACCTTTTTCGCAAGGCTTCGATCTGGTCCACAGAGGCTAGGAGAACCTACTGAGCAGGGTGGGACACCTTTCTTATTGGTGGAGGGGGCGGCATCATCGGGCCGTTTCCAGGATAAATCAGTCCGATGGGCAACTGGCACATGGCCGGGTCCGGAGAAGGGACGTTGGGCCCACAATAATAACCATTTACATCCCACCCCCACAGCGGTTGAGACCAGCAGCCAATGTGCGAAGGTGACGGCCTAAAGCCGTGGAGCCCCTTTTGGGTGGCACAGTTCGAATTGTCAACCAGCATGTTACCGCCGTACCCGTGGGGGAGCCATGAAATGTTCGCGGGCGCCTGCGGCATGGGCTGGTCGGCCCTACAAACATCACCCGGCCCGAAATGTGTCAGAATGATTGCGACCAGCAAAGTTGCGAGAGTTATTTTACTGAACATGGCGCCTCCTCGATTTTCAAGCCGGAGAGCTTGCATACAATTTTGGTAATTATACCGCATTAATACTAAAAAAGTCAAGACAGGACTTTATGTAAAGATGGCATCTAGTTATGTGGCGCCGGCTTTCCAGCCTGCGGACTCCCCTCTTAAATCCGGCGGACTAGAAAGTCCGCCCCACAAGAGCAGTCCGTTTCCCGTTAACTGGATGGTTAAGTGGCTCTTTCTTGCCGTTCATACTAATTCACGTTCCGTCGTGGAACCCTGATATGAGGAAAGTTCGTCATTCCCGCGAACGCGGGAATCCAGTCTTTCTCCCCGAAACCTTTTCTGGATTCCCGCGTTCGCGGGAATGACTGGTTAGCGGCTTCTCGTGCTTGTTCGATCCTATGTTACTCGTTTGAACGCACATTCGTATCACTATCAACTTCCAAGGCTTAAATTTGAGGGAAGAGCACCAGGGCTTTCTTGTGCCGCACTGCGAACATATTTCAGGGCAGCGCACCAATGATTTTCCGGTATTGGTCCTCTGGAAAAGCGGTAAGGGTCTCCGAGCGAAGCGTGCCTCGCGAACCGATAGAGAGAGCTAATTTCGCTGTCGTTTCATCGTCCGGTTCCTCCACGACAAGGATCAGGTCATACCGGCCCATCACCAGGTAGAAATCTTTGATCCGCGCGCCCATCGCTTCAAACGCTTTCTTGGCCGCATCTAGCCGCGCAGGCCCTTCTTTCATGTTTTCTATCGCCTTCTGCGTAAAGTTGCACAACACGATGTACGTTTTCATGTGGTTCCACCCTTCATGTCGTTTCCCTGGTGCTTCCCTCAAGGTGTTTTCATTCCGTCGTCCCGGCGAAGGCCGGGACCCAGCTCCTTAATGCGCCGTAATAGCGTTCACATTCTGTCAACGCCCCCTGCGCCTTGCCCAGCCAATAATTATGAGAACTTCCCAATTACTTCAGCCCAGCCTCGCGCAGGGCATCAATCAATCGTTAGGCAACGGCTGCGTCTTTGTAGAGATTTGCATAGCCTTCCACCGAGAACTTGGAATTGAGCCGGAGGAACTACGCGGCCGTCTTGCATGCACTGAGGGCCGATCAGTACCGCAACGTTGCGGTATTGAGAAAACCGGCCACTCCCTTCCCCGACCGCCACGTCTCCTACGAAATCCCGTATTTCTTCTTGAATTGATCTGCAGACGAGAGCAGAATACCCTTCCAGGATACGGTAATTTTCGTGGTGAGGTTGTCGTGCCCACGAAATACGACAGAGCAGACTTCCTAGAAGCCCTCTTTGAAGAGCAGTACCTGAAAAGCGGTAATTTCATCCTTGTGAGGAAGACCACGGATCTGCGCCGTGCCGGAGAGGTCAGTTATTATCCGAGCACAGGGAGCCTTGGTTCGGCGAGCTTTCGCGACGATACCCACGTCTTATTCGGGGTCTGTCCTCGTGCCAAGATGAAGCCAGACGTGGAGCATATTCGTTTGGTCAGCTGCATATGGGCTACTCTGGATGCTGGCCCCGGTTGCTACTCTGGAGACAGCAGGCATTTTGACGACGAAGAGCAAATGACAGAAGCAGTGGACGGGTTTCCTCTTAAGCCATCCATCATAGTCCACTCTGGACGAGGGAAGCACCTGTACTGGCTGCTTCAGGAAGTCATGGAAATAACTAACCCCCAAGCTTTGGAGACGCTTCTTTCCTACTTCAACAAACACTTCAAATGTGAAACCAAGGTAGGCATCGATTCGACACTGAGACTTCCAGACACAAGGAATCCTCGATATGAAGGACCATCGGGCCGCTGCTATGTAGAACTCCTCCACCCGGATGTCCGATACAGCGGCACGGACTTTCGCGGACTTAATCTGGGAGAGGAAAGAGTTACGTCGAAACAAGACTTGAATGCTGAGACTACGAAGCCCGGTAAGCAGCAACTCCTCCACGAATCAGGAGCTATGGACATCGGTAAACTCCGGGCCGAATTCCCTCAAGAAGGTCCTCAATTTCGCACTGTGGAGTCCAGCGATTCCGTTGCCAGACAATCTGCTGAAGTGTGTGACGAGGTGGAATGCCTTGAAATACTTGACGAAGGTGACTCTACTCCCGTAGGACTGAGTGACCAAGATTTGGAAAAGCTTGCTGAAAAGCTAGCAATACTGCTACGCGAACAGCTGGTGGAGACGCTTGCGGAAAGTATTTCGGCAGAGGTGATTGAACGAACGGTCCGAGGACTCGTAGAAAGACTGGGGTCGAAAAGCTTAGGCAAGTAGAGACATCCGGATGTTTCTGCAAGAGTCCCCGAGGAGGAATTGAGGTGCCGAAGCTAAGGACCAAGACGAAACAAGGCTCCGCAGATATACGCGTCGGGATTGAACGCTGGCGAAAGGAATGCAACACCTTCAGACCACATAGATCACTGAACTACCGCCCGGCCGCTCCTGTGGCCATACTCACAACGTGGATCGTCCGTACTACACCCGGAGATCCTTTCTCTATCCCAGGAGGTCAAGGTACTAGACCTTTAACTTAACAAGTGGTGCATCACTTGCCGGCGGTTAATATGTTCACGGTGGCCTCAATCTAGTCACAGCCTCGCCAACGCCTCTTGCGCCTTAGCCAGCCAATAGTCCATGCCCATCTCCCGGAACATGCCCTCGGCCCTTTTCAGGTTTTCCAAGGCCTCTTCTCGGCGACCCGACTCAGCGTAGACCTCGCCGAGCCAGAGATAGCCCCAACTAGCTTGAGATTTCATTCCCAGCTCTTCAAGCAGGGTTATTCCTTGTCGAATGTGCTGTTCCGCGACTTCAATTTGCGAAGGTTCCGTTTTGGCAATTACTCTCCCTAGCCAAATCCTCGAAAGTCCTTGAACTTGTCGTTCATTGTTTTCTGTTGAGAGCCGTAAGGCCTGTTCGGCATGCGTTCCTGCCTTTTCTGTATCTCCATGTTCGAAGTGAGCATAACTGCACAACCAGTGGTACAAGGATTGCCAAAAGGGCAGGCCAAGCTGAGTGTGAACTTTCAGTCCCTTCTCCGTAAGATCCACCGCAGTCTCCCAATCTCCAATCAGGCAGTGATTGTATCCCAACCAAGCCCATGCCCCGCCTATGAAAATCATGGACTGTGACTCCTGAAGATGCTTGATGGACTGTTTGAAATGCTCCGCCGCAACCTGTCCCTCGCCCTTGGAGGCGAGCAGATAGCCATATCCATAGTGCGCAACACCTACTGTAGCCTTGTGGCCGATTTTCTCCGCAAACGATAGACCTTTCTCGAGCAATCGCTCACCCTGGTCAAAGTCACCATACGCTCCCAAGCTAAATGCCCATAATCCGAGAACCCACACATAAGGACAAATATGCTTGTCAAAGAATTCGGCTTGCTTTCCCGACTGTTCAATAAGGCCGATGATCGTGGGTGCGACGTGGTTAATCCTTTGCCAATCGCCTGAAACTAGACAAGATATGCATAGGTCATACCCGATCGGGACCATGAGATCAACATCCTGTATTATTTCAGGCTGTTCCACACAACTCGCCAAATATTTCCACCCGAGCCGGGGATTTCCACCCTTCAAGATATGATAGACTCCTAAGATACTGCGTACACGCAATCTGTTGTTGTCATCGCCAAGTTGTTGAGCGTGCTCTTCGGCTTTCTGAAGCATGGCTGGATAATCCTGCACCGACCAGCCCAGTCTTCTCACGGGCATCTGCATTGCCAATGTACCTTCAATCTGCTCTCTCTTGTTTTCATCGGTTTGATGCAGCTGGGAGAGGATCTCCATCGCTTCCCTGTAGAACCGAACGCTTTCATAAAGAGCGTCACTTCTGAGAGCCTTCTCTGCGGACGCTTTAAGATACTTGTACGCCTTCGTTAGATTCCCACTTTTGGAGTAATGATAGGCCAGCATCTCGCAGAATTCTTCCAGTCGGGTGGGATACAGGGTCTCAATGGCCCTGCCTATTTTCTCGTGGATCTCTTTTCTCCGGTTGATCAGCAGGCTGTTGTAAGCGACCTCTTGGACCAGTGCATGCCTGAATATGTATTCAAGATCAGGGAAAAGGCTCTTCTCATAGATGAATTCCAGCCCTTGAAGGTTAACCAGCTCGGATTTTAGTTCCTCTTTCATTTCCGTGATTGTCTCAAGGATACGAAAAGCAAATTCTCGGCCTATCACCGCGGCCACCTGCATGATCCTCTTGAGACTTTCCTCTAAACGATCCATGCGCGCGGCAATGATCCCCTGAATGGTGTCAGGTACCTGTACACTGGAGACATCCCGCGTCAGGACAAATTGATCATTCTTTTTCTGAATGGAGCCATTGGCGACCAAGGCATGGGTAAGCTCCTCCATGAAAAGCGGGTTCCCTGCTGCCCTGTTAAGGATCAACTCCCTCAGCTCGGGCACCACATCTCCACCCTCCAGAATGGCAGCCACTAGCTCTGCGCTTGTGCTCGTGGAGAGATGCCCCACACCGATCATGCTGTAATAGGATTTGCTGCCCCATTGATGCGTATATTCGGGTCTGTAAAGGAGAAGGAGGAGAATGCTTGTTTTCGGTAGCCAGCCGATCATGTAGGTGAGGAACTCCTCAGTGGTCTTGTCGATCCAATGCAGGTCTTCAATTACCAAAACGACAGGCCGATCCTGACTACCTCGGATCAGCAGGTCCCGGATGGCCTCAAAGGTTTTTTCTCTTTTCTGCTTCGGTTCCAGCTTAACGAACTCTTGATCATCCACCTTCAGAGACAAGAGTTCTTGGAAAGGCGGGATAACGTGCGCAAGATTTTGGTCAATCCCAAGGACTCTTTCCTTCAATTTTTGTCTGATTATGTGCTCTTGCTCGCCTTCTTTAACTCCGATCAAGGACCTCGTAATGTCGAGTATGGGCAAATAGGGCATGGAGCCCCCATAATGAAGGCACCGACCTTCAAAATACGTGTACTCGCCCTTGGGGAGAAGATTTCGGAACTCCAGGAGCAGCCTCGATTTGCCGACTCCCGCTTCACCGACGATGCCCACGACTTGGCCTTCTCCTGATTGCACCTTTTCGAACGCGTCTTTGAGAGTTTGGATCTCATGCCCGCGGCCCACAAATCTGGTCAGGCCCTTGGCAGCAGACGCACCAATCCTCGTTTCAACCTCTGTCGGTTTTATGAGTCGGTATGCCTGGACAGGCTCTTCCTTGCCTTTCACATGAATCTCGCCAAGGGGCTCGAACTCGAAGAACTCTTTGGCCTGTCTGCATATGTGGTTTGACACCAGCACTCCACCCGGCAGGGCATTGCTCTCCATCCGAGAGGCAAGGTTTGCCGTATCACCTTGCGCAGTGTAATCCATCCGCAAATCGTCACCAATTGAGCCCACCACCACAGGACCGGAATTGAGTCCGATACGCATCTTGAAATCAATTCCATACCGATTCTTGAGACTCTCGCTATATGGTGTAAGCACCTTCTGAACGGCTAGGGCGGCGTGGCATGCTCGCTGTGCATGGTCTTCGTGCGCGATAGGAGCGCCGAAGAGGGCCATGACTCCATCTCCACGGAACTGGTTGATCGTCCCCTCATGCCTATGGATCTCGTCCATCATGAGGCGAAAACACCCGTCCATAATCTCATGAACCGCCTCGGGATCGAGGTTTTCAAACATGGCGGTAGAATTGGCAACATCCGCAAAGAGGATGGTAACTATTTTCCGTTCCCCCTCGATGGAGCTGCGATTCGTGAGAATCTTTTCCGCAAGGTGCTTTGGGGTGTAAGAATGAGGCTGGTCATAATCCAAGGGCTTGGTTTCTATGGGCTTTCTCAGATCGTGGCCGCAGTCGGCACAGAACTTGTCCCCAGGTAAGTTTTCCGTTTCGCATTCAGGGCAAACAATAACGAGCTTCTTCCCACATTCTCGGCAAAACTTTCTTGTCTCCGGATTATCCACCTGGCACTTTGGACATTTCATGATCCCCCTCCGTTACGCCTGAAGAGTCGTGAGGGTGGGCCAAGTCACCTACATTTCCAGCCTCACCCGTTCGAGTTCATCCAGGTCGTGCTCCAGCCCCATCTCTCTGAAGAGTTTTTCCGCCTTTTCCAGATAGCCCTTGGCGTCTATTCCATTGAGCTGCCTGTAATTGCTGTGAGGTTCGAGAAGGCGCTTATTCATTTCAAAGTATGTGCGCGAGGGGGCAAGCCGTGCCCCCATTCGCTCGCCTTCCTATACGGACTTGTCGAACCAATTAAGGGCTTTTCTATGTTTATCAATCAACCAGTAGTAATGACGCATCAATCTACAGGTCTCAGGCCCGCTGGGATGAAATCACTTCGCGGTTGCCAGAGTTCTTTTTGCAGCCCTTAAGACCAAATTTCTGGTAATCTGAGATTGCCGATTTGTCCCCACCGGACTACGTCACAAAGCAATTGCCGAGAGCACGCCACACAATGGAAACCCAGGACGACGAAAGGATATTCTGTAGCGCCGTAAGATCCTAAAGGGGAAACGATCATGCGGCGCAAAGAAAACCATTACAGGAACCCAATAATCCTGGAGCTACCAAGCTTCTCGGCTGATCGATCTCAAAATCCCGAATTCGTCTGACGACCTGCATTCTACAGACTCGCTGACCTCTTCAGTCTTCGGCTCCAGGATGATCTTTCAATGCAAGAACACATTCCCGAGCTCGTTGGATTCGACGGCGTAATATACATTCGCCTGTATAGGCGTGCCGAAGATGACCCTTGAACAAAACTTTTCTATCCCACAATGGTTGCAGGCCTTGACATAGCCAATGACTACCATCGTTCGCGCCCCCGTACAGTAGTAAGCTTGTGCAGTGCTTGCATCAATATCCGTGCCCTTGAATAAGGCCGTGGTGCCTAGTTCGAACTTTTTTTTGGCTGTCTGATCTTCTTGATGGGTCCAGGTGAACACAGCCAAAAAACGAGAACATCCCTCCGGTGGTTGTACTACTTTTCCCATATTCCTGCTCCTCCTTTTAGTGCCCCTGCCCCCTTACAAGAGACAGGCGCCGACGGGATTGTGGCAGCACTTCTGCGCTGCCAGTTTCTATCTTACGGCACCATCCTTCGGCACCGCATTTGTGGAAAAGCGAACAGGCCTTCTTTGAGGAATCCTTCGCCCCTTCGGCTCGACCCTGCAATTTGAGCAATTGAGCTAGAGCCATATAGTCAGAAGCCAAATCCCATTTCATCCCCTGTTGCTCATGGTTGACAATCGCTTCTTCTAGCCACGATTCGGCCTCTGCAAAATGCTCCTTTCCTAGGTGAAAGAGAATTTCAGCGAGGAGACGCTCCATGATTCCCTGATACAACTTAATTCTATTGGATCTTAAGAGTTCCACCAGCGAGGGAACGTCCGAGTCTGTTTGGCCATTGGCCAGGGCGGATCTGGCCAACGCCATCTTATTCAAGTTGACGCATGAAGGAAAAATGCCGCTCTGTTGGCGTAGCAATATGGCTTTGCGATGGTGGTCCTGGGACTTGTCATAAGCTCCTGTCTCAAAGTACGTGTAACCTAATCCCTGATGGGCGACTGGCGAGAAAGCGTTCAAATGGATACGTTCACACAGTTCTATTCCTTTAAGTAAATGCGTTTCCGCCTCTTTAAAAGACCCTCTGTAAAAACAGGAGATTCCGTGGCACACGTACGCCACGGCCCGCGAAAGGATGTCCCCACTGCATTCGGCGATTTCTAGCGCTTTGAGACTGGTAGCAAAGCCCTCCCCCACCTCGCCCTGATAGTTGTAAGAGTAATAACTTAAATTGCTTTTCATAAACGAAACCCCCCAAAGAACTTGGGCGGCTTCGTTTATCCAAAGAGCTCGCTGAATATTTTCGGTGCCGCGCTCGAACTGGCAATCCATGCACAGGGCAAATCCGTGATAAAAATTGGCCAAGATTGCGGAAAGCGGATCTTGCACTTCCTCGAAATTGTTTACGGCCTTTTGAAGGCCGTCAAGGGCTGGCGCAATATCCTCCTCGATAGCATATTGGTAGGAGCCGATGATTAGGTAGACTTGTGCCTGCCGCCTCTTGTCGTTGGCTTTAAGGGCCATCTCAACTATTGGCTCGATGGCCGCCTTAGCCCCTGCTAGATATCCATGCATAAAAAGCGTCAGAGCATAATCCGTCCTGGCATCAATTAGCTGGAGTTGATCCTTAGGCGTTGGAGACAAATGTTCTAGGGCGGCGATTCTTTTTTGGGCGTACAATACCGCCGATGTGACGGCCGCCTGCTTCTGAGCCCGCTCAATGGCCAGCCTTGAGTAGTCCGCGCTCTTTTGAAAATCCTCGCTGATCATAAAATGGTCAGCCAAAATGCTGCAATAAACATCGAGGTTGTCCTGGTACAGCTCCTCAATAGTGTTTCCGATCTTTTGATGAAGGAGTTTCTTTCTACTGCTCAGTATCGAGTCGTAGATCACCTCACGGGTAAGCGCATGTCTGAAGACATACCTGGATCGAGGGAAGATCCCACGTTCGTAGAGAAGCTCCGCGTTCTTGAGAACAGAGAGATGGGAAAGCAACTCTTGTTCAGAAAACTCTGTAACAGCCGTTAAAAGCTCATAGCCGAATTCCCTCTCTATCGCCGATCCAACTTGAAGCACCTCCTTGGCCGCCTCAGGCAGCGAATCCACCCTCGCCATGATCACATCCTGGATCGTGGAAGGAATGGCCACATGATCGATCTCTTTGCCTAGATGATAAGCGTGGTTCGGTTGCTCTATGATTGCCATGTCCATAAGAGTGCGGACGAACTCCTCGACAAAGAATGGTACACCTTCTGTCTTTTCCAGTATGAGCTCCTGGAGGTCAGGCGCGATGTTCTCGCTGCCCAACAAGTTGGCCACCATGGCCAGGCTTTCATGGTTGGAAAGTCGGTTGATATTCATTTGGCTATGAAATGACTTGCCCCCCCATGTATGGACGAATTCTGGCCGATAGGTAAATATCATCAGGATCCTAGCGCCTGGGATACTCTCCAGAAGGTACTTGGCCGCCTCCTCCGAGCTCCTATCCATCCAGTGCAGGTCTTCAAAAGCTAATACCAGAGGTTTTTGCTCTGAGCCCTTCAAGATTATTCTCCGCAAGGCACCGCAAATCCTGTCTTTCTTTGCCTCTGGGCTCATAAGGATGCTGTTAAGGCCACTGTCTTTTACGGACAGCAGTCCCAGAAGATACGGCAGGGTGGAAGTCTCATCGACTCCCAATATGGTGAGACCTCTTCTTACATTGTCGGTGACCTCCTCATCGGAGTCTCCATCCTCCACTCCGAAGTTAGACTTCAGCACGTCTATGATCGGATGATAGGCAACTCCCCGGCCATAAGAGAGGCATTTCCCTTCCAGGAACAAGATGTCTTCGTTAGCTACTGCCTTTCTGAACTCATACAAAAGCCGGGACTTGCCCACTCCGGCCTCACCCATGATGGAGACCGCCTGCCCTCTGCCTGCCTTGGCTCTCTCAAAGCTGTCCAGCAATAGTTCGAGTTCCCTTTCCCTACCAACGAATCGACTTAGGCCACGTTCTGCACTTACATCGAATCTGGTCCTTCTCGTGCTCGGGGCTATTACTCGATACACCTTCAGAGGCTTCTCTTTGCCTTTGATCTCCTTCGCTCCCAGAGCCTCGAACCGAAAGAACCCTTCGGTCAACTTGAACGTATCCTCCGTGACATAAGTGGTTCCTGGCTCCGCCAGTTGCTCCATCCTGGAAGCCATATTGATCGTGTCCCCTACAGCAGTGAACTGGACTCGGAGATCATTTCCCACGGTACCCACCACCACAGGACCCGAGTTGATGCCTATCCGCACGAGCACCGACGGGATGTTCTTCTCGGTCTTAAGTTTGTCTTTGAAGCGTGTCAGTTCTCTATGAATGGCCAGCGAAGATCTGATAGCCCTTTGGGTAGCATCCTCCAAAGCAATTGGGGCTCCGAAGAACGCCAAGACGCCGTCACCCCTCAGTTCGTTTACGGTGCCCTCGTACTCGTGAACCTTGTGGATGATGAGCTCGAAGACTTTGTCCATGAGCGAAAAGGTCGCTTCAGGGCCAAGCTTCTCGGTGAGCGGTGTGAATCCCTTCATGTCCACGAACATGATGGTGACGTGTCGGCGCTCGCCCTCAATGCGGTCCCTTTGAGAAAGGATCTTCTCAGTCAGGCCGCCGGGAAGATACTTCTGAATTTTTCGGAGCTTCTCGTCAAAGGATAGGTCTCTTGGTAAGGCAGTCTCAGCGGGTGAGGTAAGATTGTGCCCACACGTACCGCAGAATTTTCTGTCAGGGGGAATCAAGGCCGAGCAACTGGGACAGATCAGTTCCAATCCCGCGCCGCATTCTTCACAAAACTTCACTCCCTCTCGATTCTCGAACTGGCATTTCCGGCACTTCATGGCTTCCCCCGCCATGCTGTTGAGAGGGGGCTGGTGAAATTCTTAAAATCTGAAGAAACGCTACACGACGAGATGAATAATGACTATCTTTACCCCCCTGGTAATCCTAGTTTAGTCTAGTGAACACCGCACCCCGTGTCAATCAATTGTTTGGTTATCCTGGGTGCTTGTCATTCGTAGGTCTAAGAGCCACTCGTTTGGTACTGCCTTGTAATGAACTTCATCTGCTTGCTCATTGACACACGGAAGCTAGGGGAAGGGTGGGGAACTCGCCCTAAATTGCGTGCCCCCCGATTAAGGTAAGCAAGAATGCCCTCTGATCGGGGCATGTGAATAAGAAGACACCCTTAACTCGGATAGGTTTCATCGACTGGGAAAAATGATTGGACTCGCTTGTTCATTAATTATTAGCTTTGTGGCGCAGACTTTCCAGTCTGCGATTTTTTCTCTGAGACTTGGCGGACTGGAAAGTCCGCCCCACGGGCCGCCCTACAAGGGTGCGATGTATCCTCACAAAACTGAATGCTGAGCTTTGCTCATCAGGACAGGGCTTCTTCTATTGCGTTAACGATTCTCTCTTTGAGTTCGGAAAACGGAACGGTGGACTTGAGGCCGGCAGCATGACGGTGTCCGCCGCCGCCCAATGATTTGGCTATAAGAGAAACATCCAGACTGTCTTTGGAGCGAAAGCTCACCCTAGTCACATCACCGTTGGTCTGCGTCATGAGCACGCCGGCTTCAACCCCCCGGCTCTCTCTGAGACGATTTACAAGATTCTCACCCTCGGAAAGCGCCACTCCCAGACGCTCGTAGTCAGCGTGATGAAGAGTGCTCATAACAAGCCTGCCTCCCAGAAGGACCTCGATCCTTTCCAGCATCAGGCGTTCAAGAAAGAGTCGGCCGAGCGCGTACTCCTCGTACAGATGGCGCGTCACTTCATACGAATCAAGTCCCGGCGCGAGCATTTCAGCGGCAATCTGCATCGTTTTGCTGTTGACACCGGAGAATCGGAAGCAGCCTGTATCGGTTATAAGCCCGGTGTAGAGACATTTCCCGACATTTGCCGAGATCTTGTAATTCGCATCCTGAAGAAGCCTGTGCACCAGTTGGGCTGTGGACGTGGCTGTTGGTTCGACGAAATTCAGATCGCCGAATCCCGGATTCGTGGGATGATGGTCTATGTCAATGAGTTTGGCCTTGTCTCGAAATCGTTTAATATCGCCGGCTATTCGATTTTCCGCAGCCACATCCAGGACGATGATCCATTCAGGTGTGTCCGTTATCGTCTCGG
>WSSedB2T2DRAFT_1000031_pt1 | contig 12025 bp, 9 predicted proteins | sample WetSurSiteB2Tule_FD_9469 | JGI IMG/M metagenome (IMG submission 9469)
GCTCGAAAGAATAGTAGCAGGGGGACACGAAGTGGGGGCTCACGGATCCATGCACGAGTTCCTCCAGGGGCGGCCATTTGAAGTTCAGCTCGAACGCATCAAAGACAACGTCAAAGCGCTGGCCGCTTTTGGCCCCGTGAGCGGCGCAAATTTTATCTATCGAATGGATGAGGTATCCCCTCAGGCCCTAGTTGCGGCCGGGCTCAAATACTTCGTGCTTTTCAGGCAACATTCCTACTATAGGTCGCGTTTCATTCCAGCATCCTGCTTGCCGCGTGCGTTCAGAACCTCGGCCGGCGACATAACGATGATTCCGGTCGCAGCAGAGACATACGCGGGCAACTATCGGATCATCAAGGGCATGATCGACAGCGCCTGGAAAACTGCCGTCCGCGAAGGAGTGAACCACATAAGCGTATTGATGCACCCTTTCAAGGACGGACGTCTCGATCGACTTCCCCTCACAAGACAAGTTGTGAAGTACCTGACCGAGGATCTGCAATTGAGAGCGGTGCAGTTGAACAGTTTGCCGTCGCCTGATCCTTTGGACGGAGAGGCCCTTCGAGTGGGATATCGCTGGGACGGCTATGAACCACCCGAGCCTCGTGAAGACGAGCACCATTCGATAACCAGGTCGTGGTGGAGCCCGGTGATCTATCACTCCAGGAGGACGGAGGACCTGACGGATGCTCTTAACAGCGCAGGATGCCCAGCAGTGCTGTCAACAGAGGTTTCGGAAGCCGCAAGCAACCTTCGGGTCTTTCCCGAGCCAGCCGAGGGCAACACGGCCGCGGTCTCTTGCGATCCCATAGTCACCCCCCAGCGAGCGGCATTATCGGTTATGGAAGCTCTTCGCTACACGAATTCTATTGCCGTAACCCCACCTTCATTTTTTACCGACTTGTGGGGCTTGTTCATCTTTCATCTTCCCCGAACCAGGGAAGAAGCGGCTCTGACTTTGCGCAAGGTTTGGGATAAACTCATAGTAAAAATGAAAATTCGCCGGGACGGCTCTTCATAAAGACTTCCTTCGGAGTGCGCAGAATGCTTGCTTTTGCAAAAATTGGTGGCAGATTTATAGCGCACAAGATCAGGGACGCGTTCTCGCGATACCAGTGGTTCCTGGGATACAAAATCGGTGAATCAGCCGATATGCCCGACACGTTCAATGATCTCAAATACATTATCCCTCCCAAAGACAGATTCTGGGCAGATCCGTTTCCCGCGGAGTTCGAGAACAAATACTATATCTTTGTGGAAGAATTCTTGTACTCGCGAAATAAAGGGCACATCTCAGTGATCGAGATAGACCGGAGTGGAGCCTGGAAAGAACCCGTGAGGGTCCTGGAGAAAGATTACCACCTGTCGTACCCATTCATATTTGAATGGGAAGACCATTTGTACATGATGCCTGAAAGCTCCCACAACAACGATATAGAGATCTACCGGAGTACAGCATTCCCTCACACCTGGGAGCCGGCCCGCGTGCTCATGGAAGGTGTCAAGGCCGTGGACGCTACGTTGCACCAAGTTGATGGTTTGTGGTGGATGTTCGTTAACATTGGGACGGAACGTGTTTCGCTGAATGACGAGTTGCATTTGTATTATGCAGACACGCCATTCGGGCCTTGGAAACCTCATAGATGCAATCCGGTGAAGTCGGATGCCAGTAGCTCCAGACCCGCGGGCCGTCTGTTTTACCAGGGAGGAGATCTTTACCGGCCCTCGCAGGACTGTTCGGTAAGCTATGGCCATGCCATAACTTTGAACAAAGTGTGTTGCTTGAGTCCTGACGAATATAGCGAAAAGCAAGTGGATCGAATTCTTCCTCAATGGAGACGAGGGATCCACGGTGTCCACACGCTAAACAGGGCAGGAAGACTGACGGTGGTGGACTGTTTACAATACAGGCGCCGCGGGCCGTTTTAGGTGACAAGTCTTTTTGGGATGGGAGGCTGCGTAATCCCGCGTCCCGCCGAGCCCCGGCTCTGGAAAAAGCAGTGTGAAAGAGGTAAGCCATGGACGACGTTTACAAGATGCTGGCAAACAAGTTGGATCAATTCCCTAATGGGTTCCCTGCAACCGAAAGTGGCGTGGAATTGAAAATCCTCAGGAAGATTTTCAGTCCTGAGGAGGCAGAGATGGCTCTAAAAATAAGGCCTCTACCGGAAACAGCAGAGCAAATCGCCGAACGATTGGGAAAGCCTGCGAAAGAGATGGAGTCGATCCTCGACAACATGGTTCAAAAGGGACAAATAGGCACTACCAGGATGGCGGGTCAACAGCTCTACATGTTGTTTCCCTTTGTTGTCGGCATCTACGAGTTCCAGTTAAACCGCCTCGACAAAGAGCTGTCAGACCTGGTGGAAGAATACTTCCCCACTCTAATGACAGGCTCCTTAGGGAAACATGAGCCGGATTTCTTCCGAGTGATACCGGTTAACGTTCAGATCAAAGCGGAACATCAGGTCCTACTGTACGAAGATGTGCGCAAGATGTTGGAGAAGGCGAAGTCTTTTCATGTTTCGGACTGCATTTGCAGAAAGGAACGAGCCTTACAGGGCGAGCCCTGTACTCATAGCATAGAGGTGTGCCTTGGATTCTCAGAGAGCGAAGGCGCATACGATAAGCACGGAATGGGCAGGGTGATTTCCAGAGAAGAGGCTTTCCAGGTAATTGAGAAGGCTGAGGAAGAAGGACTTGTCCACCAAACGTACAATACACAGTCAGGCCACTTCTTTGTCTGCAATTGCTGTTCCTGCTGTTGTGGTGTTCTTCGAGCTGCCAAGGAATTGAATGCCCCACACATGATGGCCAAAAGCAATTTTGTTGCGGTCATCGATCAGGAAACCTGCGCGGCCTGTGGAGCATGTGCTGAGCAAAGGTGTCCCGTGAACGCCATCGACAGTGATAATGATACGTACAAAGTGCGACCTGAACTGTGCATTGGGTGCGGGGTCTGCACTACGACTTGTCCCACTGAGTCTATTACACTCGTTAGAAAGGCTGAGCAGGAACAGGATACGCCGCCCGCCAATCTTCTGGACTGGTATTTGAAGCGGGCAGCCAGCAGGGGAATCAAAATGATGGTTGACTAAATGGGTCTGGTAAGGGGCGCTTAATAAAATCCGTTTCAGTTTGCGAGAGTTGAACGCTCTGGCGGTGGGAAAAAGGGGACATTTCACTTTCTTGGGCTGAAAAAAGAGAACGGATTTCTCTGCGGTCTCTAGAGCAGTTCTCGAAAATTCTGTCGGATTCGCTACTCTTTCTCATTCGCGGTGACGAGTGTAACCATGTCATTGCGAGGAGCAGAGTGACGAAGCAATCTCCATTGACCGAAATCAAGATTGCACGCTTCACTCGCAATGACAGTCTTCCAGTATTCACTTTAGAATATCCGACATTACTTTCGAGAATTCGTATAACCACTAGGTTGTAATGGTTGAGGCTTCAGCCGAAATCCCCCATCAGGCGGGATTCGATACCGCGTCTGGCGGGGCTACTAGGGGAGCCAAAGAAAAGACACATCATCCCGCTTGGTCATAAACAAGCCGAAGCGGGATTTTTGGTTTCAGTGCGGAGATCGTGGTCTGGTGCAGGCCTATATTCGGCTTACGTCCGAACCGCCTCGTGTCATCGTGGCATGAGCCAAGAGCAGACTTGACTCTGGTCTTCAAAAAGCTTTTTATCTTCTCCATTCTGACCATATTCATTCTGAGCCTCATGATGTCAATCGACCTCACAGCGCCTGTCCCGTGAGAAATGCTGCTGAGCTATGCTCCGTAGTCCAAACCGCTGAATTTGGAAGACTGCGATCAGTAACAGCGGTATCGAAGTGCCGGGGATATCTATAGAAATGTAGATCTTTATTTCTATAGTTTTGTCCTTTCGTGAGATTGAGGTCGGCTCGTGAAGTGCTGTGTGTCGGATTTCGAGTTATTGGGGTGTTCGCTGGGCTCGCGCGAAATTCCGGGGGAGAAATGACTTCGTCGTGCCGCGGCGAGCATGTCCGAGAAGGTGATAGATCTCTTCACGTACCAGTGAGCAGAGGGGACGAGGAGATCTTTTCCCTTGTGGAACTGATCGACGAACCAGACCACCACGAAGCAGTAGCTCCAGTAGGCCATGAGCGGGGCACGAGTCACGGATTTCTCGCAGCGACACTGAGGGTCTGCGCTGCCGAGCAGACTTTTGGTCTCCCGATTGGTGATCTCGATGCTCCAGCGGTGGCTGAATCTCTGGATGGTCTCTGCATCGGAAGCCTCTGTATACGTATCGAAATAAACTGTGTCAGGGTACTTGCCGCCGGGATCTCTGACCATCACAATGGCCAAAGGTTCATTCCCTGCAGCCTTGTACCAGATCGCCTCAAAACGGTGGACCGACACGATGGTCTCCTGACCGTAGAGGCTGATCCAGATCCATTCCCACGGGGTTGCATCGTGGGCGAAGATCGATTTTGGACACGGCAGACGCTCTCCCTTCTTCCGCGGACGCCCTCTCGTCGTCGAGGGGGCTTGTACCACCAGAGCGTACAGCGCAGCGTCCATGCGGACCTTTCCAGTAATATGCACCCCGTGGGGGCGATCTTGGAGCAGTTGCTTGTTCGAGTATCCGCCATCAACTATGATTCGGAGGTGTATGGAGGGATCAAGCCACGAGCGAGTCAGTCGAATCAACTCTGCCCGCAACTCAGACTTGCTCCGGTGCTTCTCGCCCACTGGCTTCACCTTCGCCTTTTGAGGCCACCACAGACGAGCGGCATATGGCAAACAAAACACCCTATCGGACATGCCCGGCAAACGAACCACAACCCCGATGATGACAAAGCAGACGCCGTATCCAATCGGCTTTCCGGTCTTAGGAGCATCCCCATCGTGCTGAAATCCCGCGCCGAAGATCTTCTTGCCTACATGGCTATTGAGCGTGTCGTCCAAGACAAGCTCAATAGCCGTCACGCCCGGCAACAGGCTATCCACGATCATTCTGAACACCTCAAAAGCCACTTGGTCCGGCGTCCATTTGGCCTTCTGCAGGAACCGGTAGATGCTCACGAAACTCTCCGATTCATGCAGCCTTCCTGTGAGGATCACGTGACTGATGGTGTGAACCCCCACGGTCAAAACCCAACCGGTGATCAACACCCCGAAATGCCGAAGGCTCGGGGCAGTAAAGCAATCCACAAAACGCATCTTGTCAATTTGAAACGGCTGTGGAAGATTCCGCTTGCGCATCGGCGTTCCTCCCCCAGTTTTTTGCCAAAACCGTCTATGGCAGGAACGCCGATGATTTTCAAGAAAATCACCGCAATATCAGACCACTCATCCAAAAAGTGCAAAACTATAGACTGTACTCGGGGAATTCAAACTCCGTAACGGCCGGGTGCAATAACCTGATTCGGATCAAGGGCCTGCTTAATCTGCTTCATTAAATGTTGATAGGAAGGATTGCATTCCAGGAGTCTCTCCATTTGAGGCGTGGTGCAACGATACTGCTGATAGTGATGTGTTTTAAGAAGTTCACAAAGTTGATCATAAGTTCTTTGGGCGCGCTCGGCCTCTTCCGAGTTTTTCTTGTCAAAAAATAATGGAACAAGCACAAGGAATGTTCTGGGATTTACCTGAATGAGTGAGACCGCGGTTTCAAACTGATTGCCCGCACAAACTTGCCTAATGTTTTGTACAAAAGATTGAATTTCATTCCCTCTGGCGGGGAGAATGGGAGCAAACCAAATGAGGCCACACCCGTCGCGAGCGGGATCTAAGTTTTGTTTTGGCTGTCGCTCTTTGTTTTTGAAATAGGCAAGGGCCAGAATGCTCTCGTTTGGTTCACCCTTGAGAATCAGATACAAGGATAGCAATGATTCCAACATCTCCACAGATACTTCAGGACCGAAGAGATGAGCTACGGCCTTAAGGCCCTTGTAAAAAGCCCCTTGCACACCAGGCTTGCGAACTCCGCGAACTATCGAGGTCAACCGTTGTGCCAAATTGTCATCAATAAAGATGAGTTCCCCTAACGACGAAAGACATTCTGAAATCTCGGCTTTGTGGGCCTTAACCTGTCGAGAACTCCCATAGACTCCCCCAACAAAAGTCCATGGGGCCAGTTTTTGTTCGACGGCAAATTGTCCGATATCCTCCTCATCTAAGAACTGTTTTCCGCCGAGAAGGTGGCTTGGATAGCCAAAAGTACGGGCCATTGCAAGAACCTCGTTAAAGCCGTGGCAATTGCTGACAATCCTTCGCAAAGCCAATTGTCGATGGGCATCAATAACCGGCGCAAGATTATCGGGATCAGAGATCTTGAGAACGAACATCTCAAATGCGTCAGGCTTGGGTATGAGCCACAGTCCTGCTTTGGTTACCAGCCCCAAATTGGATTGAGCAAAGAGCCCGTCAACAAAGGGTCCCACGCCCCATTTATACATATATCGGGTAGGGCATTGTTCGGATACGCCTCCGGTGGTAACAATGTCTCCATTGGCCAGAACTACTTCCATGCCGCAGAGGTGGCCGAAATGATCCCCGTACGGTGTGTACCCGACACCTTTGTCAAGAGCGTTTCCAATGAGACTGCCATCCGGAGATGAATCCGTGTAATCAATCCACAGGTTAAAGCCCTTGTTCTTTAGATAATCGTTGAGTTGCCCTTGGCTGACGCCCGGCTCGATCACGGCATAACAGAGTTCTTCATCTACTTCGTGAATCCGGTTCATTCTTTCGAGAATAAGTATTAGAGCGCCTTCTTGCAGAGCGAGTACGGTCCCGTAACCCCAGTTGTGTCCGCGGCTGAAAGTCCAAACGGGCATTCTGAACTCATTGCACAGCCGAATAATGCGAGAAACCTGATCAACGTTTTCAGGCAAAACCACCGCTCCGCAGGTCCGGGACCACGGAATCGTGCATCGGGAATACAACTCAATGGCTTCAGGTGAGTGCAAGACATGGGCTGAACCGCAGATTTCAACCAGTCGTTTTACCAATTCGACTGTCATCGGTGAGGCTTCTCTTTCTTGACTTCTCGACAAACATGGCCGAGCCTTTTTTCCAGGTAATAGCCCAGATTGCCGCGAAAAAATATCGAAATTTTGGTATATCAGTAGCCGTCGAGTGACACGGGGAGGTTGCAGAACAAGGTTTCACCGCAGCGAACGCAGAAAAGAGTTCACATGTAGTGATTGCCAAAAATAATGTCCGTTTGGCAATGAGGCAGGTGGAATGCAAGGAAGATGGTTCGGGTTTGCCTTGTTTGTCATTCCCGCGAACGCGGGAATCCAGAAGGCCCAAATAAATAACAATGGCAAATCCTGTTCAGGCATTCCCGGACTGGATTCCCGCGTTCGCGGGAATGACGGGATCTGGCCTCTGTGAATCGGACAAGAATTCTGGCAATGGCAAAAAGCATTCTCCACGACCTCCACGGTAAAATATCTCCAGTTTCATGGGGAGGCGTAGCACGTGATTTACTATCTGAATCTATTTGGGACGGCGGTTTTCGCTATTGGAGGCGCGTTGGCGGCTGCCCGGAAGGGCATGGATCTGTTCGGCGTGGTTGTGGCCGCGGTTTTGACCGCAATCGGTGGTGGAACGTTGAGAGATCTTTGCCTGGGTCTCCAGCCTGTTAATTGGGTGACCGATCCCACCGCGCTGGAGGTTGCGGTGCTCTTCGGGCTGTTGACGTTTGCTTACGTGCGCTTCACACAATTTGCGAATATTCCCAATAGGCTTCTAATTGTTGCCGACGCTGTCGGCCTTGCGGTGTTCACGGTTCTGGGGTGCAACACGGCCCTCACGAACAATGCCGGTGGTCTTATTACCGTGATAATGGGGATGGTGACAGGTTCCGGTGGTGGAATCATACGCGATGTCTTTTCTGCGGAAATCCCGCTGTTCTTTCGTAAGGAGATTTATGCCACAGCTTGCCTTGTCGGTGGCGGGGGTTATTTGCTATTCCTGACTTCAGGGGTTCCCGAGAGCTGGGCGATGTTGGGAGGCGCGGCTGTCACATTGGTAATTAGGCTGGGCGCCATTTACTGGGGTTGGTCCCTCCCCGTATTGACGCGAACTCCAGACGATCACCAAGCCTGACTGAGGCAATTTACCGGGTAGGTCATGCCGAATTGCGGTTCCGTCCTGACTTTGCCGGCATAGCGCTCACAAATTGCCTGGCCTGATCAAGCCATTCTTTTAGGGCTTCGTCAGTCCCGAATCCTTGGCTTTCCACCATCACCCATCCTTTCATGGGTCTCCCGGTGATGTCAAATGGGCGAACAAAGGGCAATTCCATCGCTTCCTTGGAGTTTGCTTCTCCCAGCCGGAGAATCAGGAAATCCTTATAAACCCCGCAAAACATATTGCCGTTCAACAGGTGGCATACGCCGCCAAACATCTTTTTCTTATTCGTATTTTCCCAGCCGGACACGAAGTTTTCGATGCGAGCTTCAAGTTCTTCGTTGTATGCCATGGCGCCGGCCTCCCGTTGTGAAAGGGATCTTAGGCCCTTTCCGAACGGTCATTCCAGACGGACGTCAGGAGCTTCGGGAGATCCTCGCACCCTGACCGTAGCTGTAAGAGTCTTTCCCTCATTGCCGAACAGTCCGGAAACTATGGTGTCAATTCCTACCAAGGGGGACACGTCCACCTTGAAATCCATGCGGTCCTGTCCGCTGAAATACATTCCCGAAGCGTCCATTCTGGCGGAATCAGACAACAATTTAAGGTCCTTGACCTTCCATTTGTCGTTAAACACATCCATCGACCAGGTCAAACGATAGAAGGGCAGCCCCTGTGAAATGATGTCCGGCAAGCGTCCCCGCAGAATGGAACCCAGATTGACCATAGAGAATATTTTTGAAAGGACTTCAAAGCGATATATGACCCCATCCTTAACGCTAACCTCGACAGTGCCTGTTTTGTGCAGACCGTGATTTTCTTTGCCTGGACCGAGTTTCCATTCAATGTGGCCTTCCGTCAGGACACGTCCTCCCACGCGAACTTTGTCAGGGTCCGCGGAGAGCATCATTCTCTCCATTTGCAAGTGATCGCCCTGGAAATCCAGGGTGAGGGGTTTCCCGGGATTTTCCCGGATGTCGAACACGGCGCTGCCACGCAAGACCCCATCGGCAAATTTCATCTGCCAAGCCGGGGCTCTTATAAATCCGCTATTGCCTTCAAGGTCAGCTTTGAAGTCGGCAAAAGTCCTCCACGCTGTTTTACCTCTAGCGATTTTGAGCGAGCCGGTTCCTCTGCTGCGGGCGAGGAACCTTATCACCGGGTTCGCATGGATCCATTCTCCCCAAGTGACGTGGCTGACATATCCGGCAGGCGCCGTAAAATCCGTTGTGTCCAGAAAGGAGAAATCCAAACCAATGTCCAGCTTGGGGTTGTCAATGTCTACTATGGAGGCCGTGCCGGCCCCTAATGAGTTCCCGATCCTCACTCTTTCCAAATTTACATTCACTGATTTCCCACGCCAGCGAACACTGCCGGTAATGCCTTCCATGCGTTTATGCATCCCGATCAGGTGGAGCGACAGGTGATTCAGCGCCACATTTGCGTCAACCGATACGTCGCGCGTCTTATTGGTCCCTATGCGAATGATAGCATCGCCATCTATGCGGCCGCCGGCCTGAACTTCCAGCGCGGGATCAGTTATGGGGATAAGAATGCTGGTCGGTATCCCTTTGGGAGGCAAATTAATCGAAGCTACAAATTTTCCCTCATTATCAATGGTGGCCTTGGCCGAAATACGGCTATCGTCGAGGACCAGATAAGCCTCTTCTATCGTCACTCCCGCCTGATTTCTACTGCCCGAAGCTTCCAAAAGCAGGGGCACTCCCGGCTTCTTCTTGATAAACGGGTCGATACGTAAAGCATTGCCTTTAAGATCCAAGTGAGTGGAAAAATTCATAGCCGACGGATTGCCGGTTAGTTTCAAAGAGAGGGGGATGTTGCCGGAAACCATCCAACCATTGGGCAGCAAGTTCAGTTTCCTCAAATCTTGAGGAGCGCCCTTCAGTTCGCCGGAAACATCCATTTTTTCCGGAAAGATCTCTCCGCTCATTTCTGCCGCGCTGTCGCCAATAACGCCTTTGACGCCCGAAAAAGTCACGCCTGACGAGCGAAACCGTAATATACCGTTGGCCTTCTTGAGCGGTAGAGGGAGTCCGGAGAACCTGCACTGAAAATCCTCGAGGACTACCCGTCCCTTCATGCTCGGGCGGTTGAGGCTACCTTTCAGGTCCAGGGTGACGGCTATGCCTCCCTGCGCCTCGTTAATCCATCCTAACCACGGCCCCAAGTAGCGGGAAATCAGCTTGTTCTCTATGATGGGCCTCAAATCTTCGGCCTGAGCTGTTAATGAAACAAACAGATCAGTTATGGGAGAGGTCCTTAAATTCGTTATTGAGCCGTTCAGCACGATAGGGGAACTGCCGATTGTCAGGCTGATTCCTTTGAACAACATTTCGTCTGAGTTAAGCCGAATTCGGCCTGTGGCGTCCCGGACGGGCAGGCCAAGTCCGGGGATGAATCCCGAAACCTTGTCCAAATACGCATCGAGCACAAGTGTGCCCTGCCAGTTCTGCTCCCTTAAGAGGTCGGATACCTTGCCGTTCCACGCGCCCCCGGTTACCAGTAAGTGTCCGTTGAGACCGGCTTCAATCAGCCGTTCCCTATCTTCGTTGCGCATCAGGTTCAACGGGATAAGCGGAAAGAACTTGTGCAGATCAACGTCAGCCTTCTTGAGATCCAGGGCAAGAGTCGGATCTGTTGCGGAAAGTCCGCTTATAGTAGCTTGAGCCGACAGGCTCAGGCCGGGAAGCGCCGCCTCGGAGACGTCAATGTCAAGATTATCCTCGCGGCGCTCCAAAGCCAATTTAACCACGGCTTTGTCAATCAGGGCCTTGTCGCGAAAGGCTCGCCCCGGGAGCAAAAGAGCTTGGGTCAACGCGAACTCACATTTAGCTTTGAATGCCGGTGTCCCGCCCGTAACCTCTCCGGTTCCACTCAAAATGCCCTCAGAAAAAGGCAGATCGTACGGTAAGTATGAGGTGAGAGCGCGGAATGGGAATATCGGACAAGCTGACAGTCGTACGCGTACGTGACCGCTCCACTCCGCTCCATTAAACGGCGTTGAATCTACACTAGCCGAGAGGTCGAACGCCCCCGCCTTTTCGCCCGAAGTGGCCATACCCTTGACAGTCAGGTTCTCCGCGCCATCAAGAGTCAGATTCTTGAGATCAGCTTGAATTTTAGAGAAAAGGGTCTTTTCAACATATCTATTTCCAACGGAATACCCAAGAAGCACACGACCTTGAATTAATTCGAGCCTGCGTATCATGGGATAGAGTGGAAAGCGAAGGGCCTGCGTGTCTGAAGTTATTGCCGCAGCTTTGTTGTGTCGGATCTCAGGAAGAAAAAGAGCAGGTTCGGATAGCTCAAGCCTATTGATCTGAAGAGTGCCTGCGAATAAAGGCAAGGCCCTGATTTCGATCACCAATCTGGGAATGTGCATTAACAGGGGTGCGTCCGGTCCCTCCCTCACTTTCAGGTCTGTCAAAGAAATCCGCGCTTCGTCCAATGACAACCAGGAGAGCTGGGCCGTAGCGAAAGAGAAACTTTTGCCAATGCTGCGTTCCAGTCGATGAATAGCTATGCCCGCAACACGATCGCCGGGTAGTGCTACCCTGACGAACGTAAAAATTCCTGCACAAAGGAAGACAAGAGCTATGACGAGGAACAGGAGCGTCGCCAGGATCGGTCTTCGGAAAGCCGTCTGAGGCGCAACAGTTGAGGGGTTGTTTTCATCCATAGAAAAGGCACGGGTTGGTCGCGTGAGCGTGACTCAAGCTTTCTCCAATTTGACGACAACAGGATAGCATAGAAATACTCAATTATTCATTCGACACCCCCCTAACCCGTCCTTACACAACAAGTAATACCGATTCGGTTTCAAATAAGTGAGTCTTGCGGGCACGGTAGCCAGCCGCTACCCAATGATGGTAGTGGCCGGCCTCGCTGCC
>WSSedB2T2DRAFT_1000032_pt1 | contig 11929 bp, 11 predicted proteins | sample WetSurSiteB2Tule_FD_9469 | JGI IMG/M metagenome (IMG submission 9469)
CGCTGCCCAACTCAATCTGAAGGTTCAAGACAAGCAGGAACTCCTGGAACTCGTCTCAGTCAAGGAGCGCATAGAAAAGCTGCTGGAGCTGATGCAGAGCGAGGTGGAGATCGCGGAAATAGAGAAGAAGATCCGTGATCGCGTCAAAAAGCAGATGGAGAAGAGCCAGAAGGAATACTACCTGAGCGAGCAGATGCGTGCCATCCAGAAGGAGATGGGAGAAAAGGACGATTTCAAGAATGAGATAGCCGAACTTGAGGAGCAGCTAGGCAAGAAGAAGCTCCCCCCTGAGGCAGAAGCCAAGGTTCGCAAAGAGATTCGCAAGCTCAAACTCATGTCGCCCATGTCAGCGGAGGCTACGGTGGTCCGTAACTACGTGGACTGGTTCCTTGTTCTACCCTGGTCCACAGCTTCCGAAGGCGACCTTAATATTGAGGACGCCCAGAGGATTCTGGACGAGGATCATTACGGTCTCAGAGAGGTCAAGAAGCGCATTATCGAGTATTTGGCAGTCCAAAAACTCGTGGGCAAGACCAAGGGGCCCATCCTTTGCTTGGTGGGACCGCCGGGGGTCGGTAAGACCTCGCTGGCAAAATCTGTTGCCAGGGCAACCGGCAGAGAATTCGTTCGCATATCCCTGGGTGGGGTTCGGGATGAGGCCGAAATTCGGGGCCACCGAAGAACGTACATCGGAGCACTGCCCGGCAAAATTATCCAAAGCATGAAGAAGGTGCAGACCGTCAACCCTGTAATGCTATTGGACGAGGTTGACAAGATGAGCATGGACTTCAGGGGAGACCCCTCCGCGGCCCTCCTGGAAGTGCTTGACCCGGAACAAAACCATACCTTCAACGACCACTATCTGGATGTGGATTATGACCTGTCCCAGGTGATGTTCATAACGACCGCGAATACACTTCACGGAATTCCTGCCCCGCTGCAGGATCGGATGGAGATCATACGCCTGGCGGGTTACACTGAACTCGAAAAACTCCGAATAGCCGAACGGTTTCTCGTGCTTAAGCAGACGGCCTCCAACGGCCTATCTGAAGAACAAATCGGATTCGGCCGAAAGACTATCCTTAGGATAATTCGGCGCTACACCCGGGAGGCCGGAGTCCGGGACCTGGAACGACAAATCTCCAAAGTCTGTCGAAAAGTCGCGCGAGAAGTCGTGGCCGGCAGGACCGGAGAGCGTTTACTGATCGAATCGAGTCATGTCGGCAAATTCCTCGGAGTTCCTAAATTCCGGCATGGTACCAAAGAGGAAAAGGAGAAAATAGGCGTAGCGACAGGTCTTGCCTGGACGGAAGTGGGCGGTGAGCTTCTCATTGTGGAAGTGGCTCCCATGCCGGGTTCCGGTAAGCTCATCGTGACCGGCAAGCTTGGCGAGGTGATGCAAGAGTCGGCCCAGGCTGCTCTTAGCTACGTTAGATCCAGGGCGTGGGGTCTGGGCCTGAAGACAGATTTCTACAACAAAGTTGACATTCACATTCATGTCCCGGAAGGCGCCACCCCAAAAGACGGGCCGTCCGCGGGGATAACTATGACAGCCGCTCTAGTGTCGGCTCTCACCAAGAAGCCTTTCCCTAATGATGTGGCGATGACTGGTGAGATCACGTTGCGAGGACGCGTGCTTCCTATAGGCGGCCTGAAGGAAAAGCTCCTGGCCGCGAAACGAGGCCTGATAGCTCGAGTCATTATCCCTCGCGAAAACGAGAAGGACCTCAAAGAGGTCCCTCGCCGGATCCGGGAGGGACTGGAAATAATACCTGTGGATCACATGGATGAAGTGCTCGGCATAGTATTTTCGCAAATGCCACAGACTGTATTTCCGGAAGAATCTCTGGCCGTTGAGCCCTCCTTCCACCTCAAACAGTGAGCATTGGCGCCAGGGACGCATGAACCTTCGGTACATCCGCGGCATCGTGCTAACCCCGTGAGATCAAGAGGGAGAAGGCCCCAAGGCTCTCCCTCTCTTCAGCTTTATTGGTGCGTTAAATTCTTGACATCATCGCCTGCTTGATTGTATGCTGATATGATTCTGTTACGTGTTGCAAGCAAAGCGGTTCATCCCTCCGGGGAGCAGATTTAATGACCGGTCCCATTTTTTGAAAAAAAAGGGAACCTTCAGCATTGGCAGAGAACATATATACCAGTATGTTAAAAAGGGGTGACTTATGCTGAAGATGGAAGGCGCTAGAGTCCGAATGACTCCCGAAAACATTCACAGTATGCTCAAGCAGGGTCTTACCTTTAAGGAAATAGCAGCTCGATGCGACGTGTTCGAAGACGCCATAGACGCCTCGCTGGTGCGATGGCTGAATCAGGGGCGTTGGCCCATAGAGGACGATGTAGCTGCGTGAGGTTTGTGCTGCCGAGATCCTTTACCAATTCCTCGCCCAACGGACCTATTCCTTTTACCTGATCAAAGTTGCATTTCAAAAAAGAGTCGGTAGCTTGACCGGCTCTTTTTTTTGAGGACGCGGAACGTCCTTCCCCGCACTTCAACGCGGTTCCTCGCGATCCGCACCAGTGTGTTATAGCGATTCTCGAAAATAATTTCCGATTGTGCACTCGCGTCATTCCGTCGAACCCTGATGAGTTGTCGGTCACAACGAAAGATGAAAGTGGTGCGATTCATTGTGGTGCCACGGATGTGTTCCGCCCTGCGGGACTCATCCGTGCTTGCCTTTTTTGCTCTGCCGCCGATAATTCCGGTGAAGGAAGTTGATGTAACACGCGTGCCGCTGAATCCGTTCCGGCACGGATGAGCTGCGCACATCCGTGGCACCAAGCAAGAGCCGCGCTCCATTGAGAGTAGGGCATTTTCAGGTAAGCGCTGGAATCCGGACTGGACTCAGGATCAGGTCCGGGATGGCGAATGATCGGCAGGATGGCCATCTCACCGAAAAATGAATTGCTTGGCCGTGCTCGCAGTGACAATCTTCCCCTCGTGTAAGTTATCCTACATCTTTTTTGATTTTCGTTATTGCTCGCCAGACAGGAACGGTATATAAACTGCCCGGCACGAATAATGCCTCCTTCGTGGGGAGTGATATAGACATGCCCTTCAAGAGACGCGTTCCAGGCTGCCTCGTCGCGATTTCAATAATAATGATTGCTGCAGCAGGCGCAGCAGGCGCCCAGGAACCATTCAGACTGACTCCTGCAGCTCATTTTCTCCTCGGCATGGAATGGAGCTATCTCTGGCTTTCGGGAGAGATGCTTGTCCCGGCGGGAGGGAGACTTGGTTCAGGTTCAAGGGTCGATGTCCCGGGGGAATTGGGAGTGGACCAGGGAGAGGCCACGTCAATCACGTTCGACGCGTCCATTCTTGATAATCATCTTCTCAATTTTGATTACCTCATGTTCGCCCCCACAGGCATCAAAAGAGCGCCCAGAACGTTCCGTTTCCACAACAGAACTTACCTGAGTGGCACCTCCCTGGAGACTCGGCTCGATTTCAACTGGTTCCGGTTATCCTATGGGTATAAGCTTTGGGATCTGACGCCGTGGTGGATCGTTCCGCGGATAGGAGTTCACCACATCCGTTACTTCGCGACACTGAACGGCGAAACAGATGAGGACGGGATTATGTCGAACAGCAGAAGCCTGGATGGAACCTATCCCGTAGTGGGCCTCGAAACGCGTTATTCGTCTCCATACGGGGTAGACTTGGGNCTAGAATTGGAGGGAATCCATCTCATNACCGCGGGATTTCTCTCGATGGCTCGATTGCGCGTCAACTGGGAAATCTATCCTGACGTGGTCATAACACTCAATGGTTCGAGTCGTGTCGTCCAGTATATAGAGGACAACCAACGTCTGAATAATGAGTGGTTTTATGTGCTATCTGGTTGGTCCGCGGGAATCTCCTTCGCGTTTTAGGACCGGCTGACTCGGATTAAAAGCAGCACGGCGCCAGTTCTTCGCCAAGGCGGCTACTCTGGGCTCCACATGAAATGCATACAAACTCTCCATCTTCCTCACCAAACCATTGTGATTGTGGAGAACTTCAGGGAAACAAATTGCGTCATACGTGATATCGAGTGAGGTATATTCCCGCTTCTCCAGGTCCAAGAAGCGTTCTTCATTACAGTAGTTGGGATCATATATCTTCAGGATATGCTGTTTGGGGTGCCATTCATAAGCCAAGACCGCGTGCAGAACGGCTCCGCGTGGTCCTTTGTTCATAAGAAGCACAATTCGAGGTTCCCCCATTGTCAAGCCTGCTGCTAAGCGCTTGAACGATTCAGCCTGGTTGCCGTGATATTTGTTGCAGTAGGTTGCTTGAAGGGAAATCAAATTCTTGCTGTAGAATTCCTGCAACTCTCGGGCGATCTGCTGTTGGCCCCTCTTGTCTAGTATTTTTCTTAACGGCGGCTCGCCCTGATGAGTGAGATAGTACCATCGCGAAAAGGCTGCCATGGCGAAACAATAGCCCGGTGCGTTCGAGATGGAGAAGGCATCATCATTGACACAAAAGGAGGGCTGCGCCTGCGTAGTCCCAGGGAATAGGAACAAACCGACGAGAGCGACGCCTACCGCACCATACCTCAACAGATTTCCTGCCAGAGATATCCTCATTAATCCTGCCCTGATTAAAATGCATTCGTAGATTCATATTATACCTAAAATAACTCGAAATGACAAGAGTTTTAGTGGTGCATCTATTTTGGCAGTTAATTTGGACAATCTGATGCTATGACAAGGCGGGGCCGATTCCAGTTGTTCTTAAAGTATTTGTCTTATTTCCTTATAATCATTGCCTATATTAAGATAACAATTACACGCACTATTCTCTGCAGCAGAAACGCTGCCGCACTAGGCGTCGGGAGAGTTTCCGGACACGTGTCCGTCGCTTTGGTAATACTTAAGTTCTTCGCAGTATCAGACAGCTCAAGGGAGGAAGGACTAGGCTAAGATATTGGTTGTGCCCGTGGTGCGGGCCGTCTTTCGTAGGCACCAAGCCGTCATTTCCCACATTACTCCCACCGTAAAAGATCGAGTCGGAGTTGATAACTTCTTGGAAGTCCCCTGGTTCCGGCACACCGATGCGGTAGCCCTCTCTTACCACCGGGGTGAAGTTCAGAACACATACTAAATAACCAGCCGGGCCCCGCCGGATATAGCTCAGCACGCTGCTAAGGTAATCGTTACAGTCAATCCAGGAAAACCCGTCCGGCCTGTCATCCCAGGCCCAGAGGGAACTTTCCTGCAAATAGAGCCGCCCCAGGTCCTCCAAGAAGCGGGATGCTTGTTCATGTACAGGGTACTGCAAGAGTTCAAGTTCGAGTTTTGACTCGTGGTGCCATTCGTTCCATGTGGCCAGCTCAGAGCCCGCGATCAGAAGTTTCTTGCCCGGATGTGTGTACATGTAGCTCAAAAGCAAACGGAGATTCGCAAATTTTTGCCAATCATCACCCGGCATCTTTTTGAGCAGCGATCCTTTACCGTAAACTACTTCGTCATGAGACAGCGGTAAGATGAAGTTCTCGCTGTATGCATACATCATAGAAAAGGTCAGATCATTGTGGTGGAAGCTCCGATGTATCGCCTCTTTTGAAAAGTATTTAAGCGTATCGTGCATCCAGCCCATATCCCATTTGAATCCAAACCCTAGCCCGCCGAGATACGTCGGTGTCGTGACCCCCGTCCAGGCCGTTGATTCTTCAGCCACTGTGAAGCAGCCGGGAAAGCGGCCGTAGACCATGGCATTGAACTCCTGGATAAATTGGATCGCATCGAGGTTTTCGTTTCCTCCAAAACGGTTGGGGACCCATTCTCCTTCTTCACGGCTGTAGTCAAGGTAAATCAGAGAAGCCACCGCATCGACCCTCAAGCCGTCGATATGATACTTATCAAGCCAGAAAAGGGCGTTGCTCACCAGGAAATTTCGAACCTCATTCCTGGCATAGTTGAAGATGAGCGTGCCCCAATCTTTGTGCTCTCCTTGGCGTGGATCTGCGTGCTCGTAGAGCGCTGTTCCATCGAATAGACGAAGGCTGAAGTCATCCTTTGGAAAATGAGCTGGAACCCAATCCAAGATCACTCCCAAGCCGTTTTGATGAAGCACATCCACAAAATACTTGAAATCGTCGGGTGTGCCGAAACGGCTCGTTGGAGCAAAATAGCCCGTAACTTGATACCCCCAGGAAGCATCGAAAGGATGTTCCATGATAGGCATCAGTTCCACGTGAGTGAAACCGTATTTCTTGGCATGATTCACAAGGGGAAGGGCGACTTCGCGGTAAGTAGCCCATCGGTTCCCTTCTTCAGCGACTCGCATCCAGGAGCCTAGATGAACCTCGTAAATGTTCATGGGGCTGGTGAAGAGGTTCTTGGCTTTCCTATCCTCCATCCACTGATGATCTGTCCACTCATAGGCGTCTAAATCCCAAGTTATGGACGCTGTCTCCGGTCTCAACTCCATTGCAAAGGCATAGGGGTCGGTTTTGATCCGAAGCTCGGCGGTCGCTGTCTTGATCTCATACTTGTACACTTCGCCGGGACCTCTACCGGGGATAAACAGCTCCCATACACCGGTACTACCCATCGCCCTCATCGGGAAAAGGCGTCCATCCCAGTTATTGAAATCGCCGATTACGCTTACCCTCTTGGCATTTGGGGCCCAAACCGCAAAAGAGACCCCCTTCTCCCCTTCGAATTCCCTGGGATGAGCCCCCAGTCGGTCGTAAAGATTGTAATGCTTGCCTTCTCCAACGAAATAAAGGTCCTGCTCGCCCAAAGTTGGCATGAAACGGTAAGGGGTATCATGTTCCCATGTGGAACCGTCTGGGAAGGTGAAGGTAATCAAGTATTTAATGGGAAGAGACGCATCAGGGAGAAAACACCAGAACAGCCCCTGAGCCCCGGACGTTTTCATGGAGAGCCTTTCCGAACCAACCTGTAGGTCCGCAGCGGCAGCGTCAGGATGAAAAGCCCGTATAATGACCCCGGAATGACCTTTTATCGCGGCTGGATGAGCCCCAAGGACACAATGAGGGTCCGAGTGTTCCATGCGAACTATTCTATCAACATCCCCTGGAGCTATCCCCAACAGCAGCTCTTTTGAATACATAGGCTGTCCTTTTTAATGATTCAACGGGCCTTCGGCCGAGCAGTGGGTCACGCTCCACCATCTTGCGCAGCGAGGCCCCCCGCAACGGGCGCCGGCTTGGCCGCACACCTGTTCATCAGAAGTTCATGAGTCTATTTTATTGTACTCTGGGATATTCTCCGGCTTCACATAGAGTATTCTATTGCAATTGGGACACACAATCATCTCTTCCTGCTTCAGTACCCGGATATTGAGTTGAGGCGGTAAGGCCATGTGACATCCACTGCAAGATCCGCCGTGTAATTCCACCACAGCGTTGCCTCGCGCTTTCTGGACAGTTTGATACTTTTTCAGGAAATCTCGATCAACGCCCTCGGAGATTTCTTGCTTCTCAGTTGTCAGGGAGACAAGGGTCGTCTTGGCTTTGGCAGTGATAGCCTCCATCTCTGACTTCTTTTCCAGCAAGCTCCTCTCAAGGCCTTCGTATTCTCGGTCTTTTCGGTCCAAGGTTTTCTTGGTAGCCTCAATCTCGGTCATAAATCCCAATATCGCATCTTCTATTTCACCCGCGACTTTCTTGCCTAGTTTGACCTCTCTTGATAGGGCATTGTACTCTTTTTGGTTTTTTATGCTGAGAAGACGCCGTTCGGAACGTTTGATTTTGTCCTGCTCCACAGCGAGATCCTGCTCTTTCTTCTGCAAATCCTTTTCGAGTAACGTGAGTCTCTCCCGCGCCTCGGAAACCTCCCGCCGAAGGACTACCAGATTTCTGGCAATGTCCTGAACTTCAAGCGGTAATCTGGCCAGGTCACTTTGGTGCTGGTCTATCTCATTGTCTATTTGCTGGAGCTTTTCAAGAAGTAGTATCTGTTCTCTCAACGAAAACTCCGTCTGCTGGGTTGCGTATCTCAATGAATGGCTCCTTCTCTAACCTACAGTTAATACAGGTTATCGCCAGGCCAAGCCTGGAGAATTCAGTTTCGAATGCGGCACTCAAAAGTTCAACCGCACCTTTTTCAAGCCCGTAATGACCCGCGTCAATCACGGGCATTCCCATTTCCAGAGCCTCGCGGGCCGCGTGGTACCGGACGTCGCCAGTGACCATCACATCGGCATTCTGGCGCAAGGCTTCCCCAAGGTAGCTCATCCCGCTGCCGGCAGCCAAAAAGAGTGTCCGGACCTCGCCATCTTTCTCTGAGATTACTCTCACGTGAGAGATTTCCAGGTCCTTCGCTATCTTGCGGGCCAATCCAAATACCGTTGTCGCTATCGGAAGTCGGCCGAATCTGGCGCATTGCGCAGACACGGACGTAGTGACGTTTTGCAGGCCCAGCTTGTCAGTCAGTTGATCGTTCAATCCGCCGGCTGCCGCATCCAGGTTGGTATGAAGGCTTAGAATGTCCACGCCCATTCTTGCCGCGTCCCGCAGAGTCCTACCGAAAAGGGAATCGGCAACAATATTGCGGAACGGCTCCAAGAGAACTGGATGATGAGTGACCAGAAGTTCACAAGACGAAGCGGCTGCAAATTTCACTGTCTGCGGAGTGGCATCGAGGCTGAAGGCGATTGAGTTGACCCGACGAGTCGGATCTCCGATCTGGATGCCGCAGTTGTCCCAGGGCTCCGCGATCTCAAAAGGGAAGAGGCGGTTCGCAATCTCAACTATGTCCGATAAACATTGGCCCATCACCGCTGCCATGTGCTTCTCTCTTCCTGGGAATCGCATCGCTCATTTGCTGCGCACGGTTCATAACCACTCTTTCGCGCTAGCCACACCCGCTCGCTGCCTAGCGGAGACCGAGATCGGGAAGAAATGATGAAGTCCGACCGATTTCTGTTGTCAACCTGGAAAACCTCATCCCTAATGGTCAAGTGGCAGGTTTTCCTTCTCTCAAAAAGATCACGGGGAGCTTGATAAAGCTCCCCGTGATAAAAATCCAGGTGCGGTTGGAAAACCCGTGGTGGTTTCATGAGCAATCTCTCGAAAAAATGGTGGGCCCACCTGGACTCGAACCAGGGACCAACCGGTTATGAGCCGGTGGCTCTACCAGCTGAGCTATGGGCCCGAGCCTCTTCAGCAAAAATTGATGATAATAGTTCCTTTAAGGGCTGTCAAGGCTCCTCAGCGCTAGTAGCCCCACCATCGGCGATACATCTGCTGATAGTTTTGCCACTGATTATTAACGCTCTGGCGGTAAGGATCTTGATCCCGCATGGCTTCCACATAAGGCAGCGAGGTATCTGTTCCCTCCACCTCGCGGACCTCTGAAAGGGCTATGGCGGCCTTCTCAACGAATACCTGCCGCTTCTTGATCACGTTCTTGACATCTTTGTCTTTCGACCCTCGACCGTTATCCGCACAGCGCTGGAACTCGGCAAAAGCCCGCTCCTCCCGGTCCAGGACGGTACGACATTCTTTCCTTTTGCCATTTAGCATCTCTTCTTTGATTTGAATTGCCTCAGAGATCTGTCTGGCAATGGTCTTCCGCTCAGTCCTGTCAACAATAGGGCGTTGAGTGAGTCGTTCCAGTGATGTCTGTTGAATGCTCGAATAATCCTGTATTCTGTCCCTCAATTCCTGAAAGAGTTGTTCCCAGCGTATTTGCGCCGACGAGCAGTCTCCGTCCTGCGAAAGGCAAGGGGGGCTCAGTACCACGATCATAATAAATGAGAAAACGGGCACAAGGGGCACCAAGAGTCTGTTCATAACGCGTCCATCATGCACGTGCAAGATCTCCTTTCACCAAAGTGTCCCGTAACGGCACAGTGAATAAAAAACCGCGATCAATTCCGCTTATTATATTAAATCCTTTCACGAAAAAAGGCTAGCCAATAGTTCCTGCTCCTGGTTAGGACTTTCGTTGTGCGCGTTCTACTTTGAAAGCTCTTAATCCCAACGCACAAACCTTGTGCGAGCTTAAGGCTGCGGGAGACCTAGCTCCTCTCCCAATTTCTTGTAAAGTTTGGGAAATTCGGGTTGAAAGTTCTGGTAGAACGTCACAGGATAACGCGCGCCAATCTTCTTTCCAGCCTCTTTAAGACCCTGCACCAAAAGTTCCAAGCCGTTGCCGGGCAACGCGAAGACTAGTTCGTCATCCTGGGTCATGGAAAAAATGCGGTCCCCGTTTCCTGGGATTACTACTCTGGGAGCCGCAGTTTTGAAGGGGGCAATCAAGTACTCGCTACACTCTATCTTTCCTCCAAAGTTGCCGGATATGCGCTTCCCTTCGTGGTATACCCACCCCTGAATCATGCGCATCACCTGCGCGGGGTTTCCGTAAATGACTATCGTGTCCGGTTCAAAATCGCTCCCACCCAGTGGCGCCAACAGAAGTGCTTCAAATTCGCCGCGTTCGAGAAAAGTCATGCAAATAGGCTCCTGCCGAGCCGCATTCTGGTCTTTTAAAAGGCTCGCGTCGCACATTAGCTTTCCCAACGTAGTCCTCTGATCAGAAGCACGAGTGAGCCCAAAGGTTATCATGGCAGGTACACAGATGAGGTCTTCCTTAGTGAGTCCCACAGTCCATCCGTAGACCCGCGCCATGGTGACCGCCTGACAGATAGTAATTCGCTTACCCAAGGTCGAGGCAGGCCGTCGAGTTTTCTCCGGAAAGGCGGCATCTTTCAAAAACTTTGCCGCCAAAGGCAAAGTTTTGAGCCGCAGATCATTGCTTATGAACTCCGCCGCTTCTTGACGACTCTTCTGATCCATCTTGATTTCACTTCCTTCAAGCGTTTCGGGAAGGCCTGTTTCATTGATGGCGGACAGACTTGTCACGGATAGCTCGGTAATTCTGTCGGCTCGGTCTCGGACGGTTCGAGCATTGTGCTTCACAGTGCCGTGTGACGATTATTTGGCTCCGTGGGATTGCAAGAGCTTGACAATCTGCATATGCCCCATTGACGCAGCCCACATTGAGGCTGTCCAGCCGTTTCTGTCCTTGGTATTGCCATCTGCTCCATTGTCCAGCAGCAATTTGACTACATCTACACGAAATTCAGACGAAGCAATGATCAAAGCCGTGGCCCCATACTGGTCTCTAACTTCTAGATCGGCCCCTTTGTCCAACAACAGGTTCACCACTTCCTGGTATCCCCGGCGACAAGCCCGCATCAATGGGGTCCAACTGTAGTCATCCGTGACGTTGGCGTTCGCTCCCGCCTCAAGAAGAAGGTTCACCACCTCTGTGTGACCTCTTCTGGAACTCTTCATCAAGGAAGTGGCGCCGTACTGGTCTTTGGCCTCAGGGTCTGCTCCTCCCGCCAAAAGCAGTTTCACTACATCGGGGTAGCCCATGGAGGAAGCCCATAGCAGCGCGGTCCAGTTTGACGCGGTCCTGGCATTAACATCGGCCCCTTTATCCATCAATTGCCGCACCATGTCGCTGCGACCTTCGGAAGAAGCCAAGATTAAGGGCGTGTAACCATATTCGTCTCTGGTATTGGGGTCCGCTCCCTTGGCCAACAGGCTGTTGACCTGGTTCAGATCCCCTGCTGCGGCCGCGCTCAAAAGTTTGTCATTCATGGTTCGGGTCGCTCCAAGGGTTGTAAATCATCAACGGATCTTGAAAGTAGACGTGCGGACAATCAACAGCCATGGGGCGCAGGCTGGGTTCAGCATCGGATCGCCGAGCTTTCTCTTAGTATCCGGCGTCCTCATTTTTTACCTCGCGCCTTCAACATGTCGATCACCTCCGTGTGGCGCATGGAAGTGGCCCACATGAGGGCTGTCCAACTGTTCCGGTCACGGGCGCTGGGGTCTGCGCCCCTGGCCAAAAGCTCGCGAACCACGTCCGCGTGGCCTTCAGATGCCGCCATAATCAGTGCGGTGGCGCCGTACTGGTCGGCATCTTCGATATTTGCCCC
>WSSedB2T2DRAFT_1000033_pt1 | contig 11923 bp, 15 predicted proteins | sample WetSurSiteB2Tule_FD_9469 | JGI IMG/M metagenome (IMG submission 9469)
CCAGCCGTTGAGAAACCCGCAGAAACGGAACCAGCATTTTCCCCGGTCGAGCAACCCACTTCGCCNGCGAAAGAGGTCCTGCCCTCTCCTTTGGCCCAGGAAGCCTTGGACAGCCCCGAAGTCAGGGAGTACCTGAGAGAGACCGCGCCATTGCTAGAGGAACTCTCCCTCCTCATGACCAGGGCCCCGTCGCTGAACATCGCCGATTACGACCCTTCCGACGCCGACGCTCCCATCGTGCCGAAAGAGATCTACCTGAAGATGGATTCAATGAAGAGGGAACTTCAGAACCTTGATTCAAAGACGTTCGCCATAATCCCCCCGCCCAAGTATGGGCCTTATCATGCCGTAATACGTGAATCAATAACAGAGACCTACCAGGCATGTGATGCCATTATCAGCTACCTTAACGAGAGAAACGACGAAAACCTCCGGAAGATCATGGAACACCTGACCAGGGCCCGTGAACTCATCAGGAAGACGCGGAGCGCCCAGGGCTGAACGGAAGCGGAACGCTCTAGCGGGAACTATTGGGGGGAATTTTTCCCCTCGGATGTCGTTCCGAGGTCCTCTGAGCCGCGCGGCCTCTGTAATTACTCGTGATGCCGACGGTGCTTGCCGGAAACGAAACAAGACCTTCAAACGTGGAAACAACAAATCTAACAAGAGAAGCTGCAGTTCATGGCACGTGCCAAGCAGGAATTGGATCTGAAGAGGAGGCAATTGGAAGAGCAAGTGGAACAACAATTGGGAAAAAGGAGACAAGAACTTCAAGAGCAGCAAAACAGGTAATAGGTGCATCAGACATCTTTCCGTCAAGGTCTTCCATGTCTGTTGAGTTCCCTTTTCTATTGGGCATTCACACGGAAGGCGCGCCGAGATCGAGCACGCGGATAGAATTGGCACCCGTGGTCTTTGAAATCGAATGGTAAATCTGTGCAGGAGCAAAGAAATTCGCCTGGGGAGGTTATCTCATGAAAGCGGACGATGTATTGAGGAAGGAACTGCTGGCGCTCCTGGAGGGGCGAAACGCGCACATGAGCTTCGATGATGTGGTCGCCGATTTCCCGTTGGAGCATATCAACAGCAAGGCCCCAGACACTCCGTATTCCTTCTGGCATTTCGTGGAGCACATCCGTATCGCCCAGTGGGATATTCTGGAGTTCGTCCGGAACCCCGATCACGTGTCGCCGAAATATCCGGAAGGGTACCGTCCTCGGCCGGAAGAGACGACCGACGAAATGGGGTGGNGNAAGAGCATCGAAGGNGTCCGGGCCGACCTTGAGGCGCTGAAGGAAATCGTTCGGGATGAGAAGACCGACCTGTTCGCGCCTATTCCTCATGCCCCGGGTTACAACATCTTTCGGGAAATCGTCCTCGCTGCGGATCATAACGCCTACCACGTGGGCGAAATTGCCATTATGCGCCAGGTAATGAACATCTGGCCCGCGGGGAACAAGTACCTCACCGGCAAGCCCGATTAGCAAGGGGAAGAGCTGCCACAGCACCGTTCTCATGCAAAGTTCTCCTGGGATTTGTTCGGGGGGCAGCATGCCATTTTCCCCGTTCTTGGACACAGCGCCCTGTCTAAGAGGACAGACAATTCACTCCGGTTTCTCCTCCAGCTTCGTAATAAAAGTGTCGCCTCAAAGCAGCCTTCTCGTGAGTTGATGTTTGAATGAGGTGGTTGCGAATAAGCTAAACCAGAGTGAGTCCATAGGCAAGAATCACCTATGGTTTCCCCGAATTCCCCGAAGCCTTATGGATTGAAGCGGCGATGCACTTTCTTGTATCGTGGCATTAAACTATAGATCGGTATAGACTCACTGGTGCAAATGTGGCGGGTCAAGACCCTGATAATTCGGGACCTAATATGCGTCGCCTTAGGTGAACAGCCCGTTGCCGGCAGCGCGTGGGGAAACAGGGCCTCCCGGTGGAAGTATCACGCGCAGCGCGCGAAAGCGAAAACCCATAGCGCCTGGATAGGCCGTATTTTCCCACATTCCGCGGAATTGGGAAACTCCAGTCGACACCCAGGCGTCAGGCTCTGTTGTTTCGAATGAGGGCAGGGTCGTCGTAAAGTGGTAGGATGCCTTGTCGTTGATAATCGGATGATAGATCGTCTTCTCCTCGATCAATGGGCCAAAATCTAAATTTACTCCCTTCGAGGTATTTTTGTTCGATTTCAAAAGCGATCCATTTCCTTTTCAGTCTTTCGGCAACCTCTCCGGTAACATTACTGCCGGCAAAGGGATCAAGAACGATGTCACCTTCATCAGTAGTGAGTTTGATGGCGAAGTTAGGTAGATTCCAAGGGAACCTGGCGGGATGCGGTTTAATTCCGGCCTTCTCACATGATTTGATATAAGCATCATTGGCGGAGTTGTTTCCACACTCAATCAAATTAGACGGAATGGCTCCACCGCGGTCCTCGTTGAACTTGCCAGTTATCTTATGGCCACTGGGGCGCTCTTTGGCCCGATAGCCCTTTTTAAGAAGTCTTTCCATGTCTGGACTGTAGGGGGTGAGAACGCTCAGATTGGTAGCTTTTGGGCGCTCTGACTTACTCAACCAAAAGATATATTCCACTGAATCTTTTATCCTTTGGCGAGTAACAGTCACCCATTCCGCTGGGACGGGCAGTTTCGCGGGATTATGCCAGAATAGTTCTTGAGCCAAGAAGAATCCAATATGATCCACTAAGCTGATCAGAAGTCGAAAATGGTAGAGCGATCTTACAGGATGTCCTTTCTTGTAGCTGCCTCCGATGTTCAAAAAGAAGCTACCTTCAGGCTTGAGAATCCGATGAAACTCCTTTGCAAAATTAAGGAACCATCCCACGTATTCTTTTTTGCCAACGTTTCCATATTCTTTTTTGAAGTGGAGCGCATATGGAGGTGACGTGACGATCAGATCTACAGTTTCGCTTGGAACTTGCTTCAACAAATCAAGGGTGTCTCCCAGGTAAGCTGCACCAAGTCTGGTCTCGTAGAAGGGTCTTAAAGATTTCATGTTCAATTTCGGTCTCTTGCTATATCGTCCAGCACTACAGCTATATCCTTTTCCCAGGGGGTGGTTGGGTTGAATGGTACACGCTGGAAGATCTTCAAAAAATTCATGTCAGGGGTCTTCTCCAGATGCTTTGAAGCTTTGTAGAAGAACGCCCATTTACCCGTTTGGTTGAACATGCAGACAGCTAGGAGATCAAAATGATCAACGGAATAAGAACGGGTATTGGAGCCATCTTTCGAGTTGCGCGTTTTCTGAACCTCGACTTTGTACGAGGGGGGCTTCTTGTACTTCCCCTCCTCTCCACTCCGCAGATTCTTACACTCTGCTATATAACGCCTACCCTTATAGACAATCACGAAATCAGGAAGACCATCTTTGTCACTCCACGCGTAGTCCTCGATAACCTGATTCTTCTTTAGATGCTCCAAATACTGGGCCATGTACAGTTCTGCGAGCTTCCCTTTGACGTCAACTTGTGCTCGGAATCCACTCAAGACTGCAAGCATAATGTCGTCCGCTGGAGCACTGAACACTTTTTCTAGTTCGTGTTGGTCAAATCTGAAGAGATCGGCCAATGACAGGCCAAGGGCTTCGGCAAGCTTTCAGAAAGAGTCTATCGTGGGGTTTCGCTCTCCCCGCTCGATTCCTCCAATGTACGTTGGGTGAAGACCACTCCTCTCTGCTAAGGCTTCTTGTGTCCAACCACGTGCCTTCCTGAGTTCCCGAACTTTCTTTCCGATTTGTTCATGAGTGGTAGGCATTGCCATGTAATACCACTCGAACAAAGTAGCTAACACAGCCTATGAGAAGTAAAACATCCCATGAGTAGTGCTTGAATATCATCAATAAACTACAATGATACATAGCCATTAACAGTAACTGATTTACATGCATACCAAAGGATATCCTTTAAGTCAAGACACAAGAATGCCATCTTGTCATAAACATGGGAAAGGTAAGGCAGTAACGAGCCCTCGGGGGGCCGGCAAACGCCGAATTCCGGGACACCAATACTCATTGCCTCTATCATTAAACTTTCCGCCCCGTTTCTAAAGGTACAAACTGCAGCTCGCCATCTGTTCAAGCTTCGTAATGAAACAGCTTTCAGCTGGCAACCTTCCCGCTCAGTCAAGACTGATCTTACCCAGTTGGAAACCCGTGAACCAACCTCAGGCCAGCGGGAAGAATCAAGAATCGCGGTCCCAAAATTCTTCCCAAATTCCGAATTCCGCGGCGAGGAATCCGGACCGAGCAGGGCATTACATTCTTCATAATGGGGATTGACTATATCCCGACCGTGCCAATATTTTTCAATACAGTGACGTCGTTTCCAATTCAGACGGATCAAGAATTGCTCGGCCACAAGGACGTGAATACAGTGCCCGTTAAACATGTGATGCGTCTTGTTGCACTCCTCGTCGCCATATCAGCTTTGGCCGAAAATCCTACCCCTGTGATTCGCGAAGAGCACAAGGTTGTTGTGGACGGAGTCGAAGAACATTGGCGTCTTGAATGGGCGGGCCCTACAAGCCCAGTATGTTCCCCGGATGAGCCGGATGTATGGATAACTTGTCCCTGCAGTGGCTTTGTCTTTGGGGAGCGCGGCAATTTGGTTCTGGTAAGAAAGAAACCGGGAGCAGATGAAGAGCGTTTTGCGCTCACACAGCTCTTTGACGGAGATTTTGACGCGCCCGGAGATGTGGGGGAAGTCGTTTTGCGCCGATGGGACGTTCACGAGAAGGACATGGACCAGAGCGATTCGCCGGATTTCGCGGATCGCGTGCGTACTTGTCCGCTTGCCACGGTAATGCGTTTTGGGGACTATGATCACGATGGCAAGGCCACCGAATTTCTATTCCAGGTCGGAACATTGCCTTGTGGAAAGCCGATGAGTGTAGCGATAGGAGTCTCTCGCCGAAATCCACGCTTGCACGTGTTCAGCACGATTGAACACCCTGAACGGCCGTTAGTCCTGCAAGCCTGGCAATGGGAATCTCTGCGCGAAGCAAAGGCTCCGATCAAGGTAGTAGATTGGAAATGCGGAGACCACGGGTCCGATTCGTAGACAGAACTGGGACTGAGCGCGGACGAGAACGGTATTCACGCGACAAAATGGACGTACGACTGTAACCAGGACGGACGCCGCGGAAAACCCATCGGCAAAGAGGTGCGCTAAAACACCTTCAAATTATTCTTTCGGGCAGGTGTCCCTGTATTTCTGCCTGTGCTGCTTTAAGACTTTCAGGAATTCCTCGTTTCCTTGCACGCTGCCGCGGAGTTCCACGGAAACATAAGTGTCCCAGGTTAGGCCCTCGTAGATATTGAGAAGCTTGGAAACCCTGTGGCTCTTGGCGTACTCTTGCAGCACGGAGTTCATGTTTTGCAGAGCCTTCTTCATCCTTGCTTCGGCAACTGAGGCATCGCTTGCTCTGACGCTGGCCTCCGCTTCAGAGAAGAATTTCCCTACAGCCTGGCATGCGAGCTTTGTTATTTGCTTGTCGTCCACAGGCTGCGCGGGCGTGGCCGTCTTCTCTTCTTTGGGAGGCGCCTTTTCAGAGGCTTGCTGTTCCGAGCCGGTGGCCGACTTCAGCACTGCTTTTCTCAAATCGTAAACCAGGTTTTTTAGATTGCTCACTTCATTCTTAAGGTCGGAGATCTCTTTCTTGAGCTGATCCATTTCCCTGAAAACGTCCTGGGATTGGACGCTGGATATTGAACCAAGGAAAACAGCCACAAATAACAAGAAAACACGAGAATATCGCCAGCAGTTCTTCATGTCTCCTGCCCCCATTGGAAAGTATTACACTGCAATTTACACGAGATCATTTATCAAATCCAGCTTGAACTACGTGATGTCTCGGAATTTCCAGGTAGAGTCAATGGGATTGATCCTATGCCAATGCGCCTTGAAACAATGATAAATCAGCCGAAAGGGCACGGATCTGACAAATCCCGCCGCGAGACGCTGGATGCCACCCGGCACATGATGTTGACCGCACTCGTACTCCCGGTTACACTTTTTTCTGGCAATGTAATACAGAAGACGGAAGTGGAGCCTTAATTGCAGGAGGTCGGCAAGTGGACGGGCAGCCCTTTGAAGGAGGGAAGAAATGAGCCATGAAAAAGAGAAGCCTCAGATTTTACCGGAGACACTGAACCTCATACGATCAAGCTCACAGTTTTCACGGCGTGAGTTTCTTCTCATAAGCGGAGTCATGGTTGTGGCGGTGTCGGGACTGGAGGCTTGGGGAGCAAAAGAGACCCCCCTCATCATTATGGATCAGGCGAAAGGCCTCGTAATAGCCGACCCAACGAAATGCGTGGGCTGCCGTAGGTGCGAACTGGCATGCACCGAGTTTAATGATGGCAAAGCTTCGCCGACGGTCGCGAGGATCAAAATCAGTCGAAACCTTAATTTTGGACCAAAGGGCCTTCACGCTGGGCAACGCGGCCAGGGCTCTTGGGGGAACGGGTTAGTCATACAAAACCTTTGCAACCAATGTCCCCATCCGGTGCCTTGTGCGAACGCCTGTCCGAATGACGCGATCGTTGTGAGCCCCCCGACTAATGCCCGCGTTGTGGATCCCGACAAATGTACTGGCTGCAAAATGTGTCAGAGGGCGTGTCCCTGGGAAATGATGTCCTTCGATTCGGATGCAAATAAGGCCACCAAGTGTTTTCTTTGCGACGGGAATCCTAAGTGTGTTGAGGCATGTCCGGCTGGTGCCCTGAGCTACACAGCTTGGCGTGACCTGACGGACAAGACCCCGCCAAGAGTAATACCCACAGCTGTTGTCTCCCCTGAAAAGGCTCAAACTTGCATCGATTGCCACAAGAAGTGACGGACAGGAGATAATGAAAGATGGCTAAGCCTGGAGGCTGGGCGGGAAAGGTCCTACGGGTTGATTTGTCAACCGGGAGAATCTCGACTGAAGATACCATAGAGAAGTACAAAGATTTTTTGGGGGGAACGGGAATAGGATACAGAGTGATTTGGGACGAGGTTCCCACAGGAACCAAACCTTTTGATCCGGCCAACAAGGTCGTCTTTGGAGTAGGCCCTCTGGCCGGGACGGGTGCCCCATGTAACGGAAGGACCGCCGTAACGACTCTGTGGCCTACCTGTTGGCCAAAACCGTTAGTTGCAAGTGGTCACATGGGTGGCCATTTTGCCGCGGAGCTTAAGTATGCCGGGTATGACGCCATCATTGTCGAAGGGAGGGCTGATCGTCCGGTATGGCTCCAGATTGAGGACGGAAAGGCAGAAATAAAGGATGCTCGGCACCTCTGGGGGCAGGGCATACGGAGGACCACGGTTGAAATCAACCAGCAGATGGGACCAGAGGCTTCAGTGGCTGCAATCGGGCAGGCAGGTGAGAATCTGGTGCCCATGTCGGTGGTGATAAACTCCTATTCCCACTCCGCCGGGGGTATCGGCGGGGTCATGGGCTCGAAGAATCTCAAGGCCATTGGTGTCCGCGGGACCGGGAGCGTGCGGATTGCCGGGAACAAAGAGGAATGGGAACGCGTTGTCAAGTTACACCTTTCTCTCTTAGGAGCCAACAATCAGCACGTCGTTCCCAATAGTCCACAGCCGTGGGCCGAATACTATAGTGCCGGTTCACGCTGGGTGGCTTCCACAGGCAGGCAATGGGGCGCGGCGGAGCCCAATATCGAAACGGGCGCATGCAACCCGCGCGACCTGAATAAGATCGCTTACCGGACGAACAATGCAGCTTTCTTCCTCGGCGATAGCGCCTGGAAGTACACTGTGAGAGGAAATGGCTGTACGAGCTGCCCCATTCGCTGCCATACCGTGCTCAAAGTCCCTAAGGTTTCATCAAAGTACGGCATTCCGGCCATGGGACAGAATACGTGTGCGGGACTGATGCTCGGTAGAGGTTTCTTCAAAACATTTCCCGATGGTCCTAAGGGCGAGACAGCCATCGAAGCATGTATGGTGGGCATACACCTGGCTGACGATGTTGGGGTTTGGGAAAATTACGGCCAAATGCAACGCGATTTCCAAGAGCTTTACTACAACGGTACGATTAAGAACAAAATTGGTGAGAACGAATTCAGGAGCTATTCATGGGACAAATATGAGAAGGGCGATCCAACTTTCCTCTTCGAACTTCTTCCAAGAATAGCGGCTAAAGAAGGTGAACTGGCAACTGCGCTTGGAATGGGGACCGGTTATCTGCTGGAACGCTGGAGCATTCCAGAGCAGGAGTGGCAAAAAGATCAGAAGGTCGCGTACTGGAAGATGGGTCATCCCAAACATCATGCCAACGAAGACGCCGGGCAATGCGGAGTAATCATCAACACACAATACAATCGTGACGCCCAATGCCATTCCCACGCCAACTTTACTCGCAATGGATTGCCGATACAGGTTCAGAAGCGATTGGCTGCTGACATCTGGGGTTCATCCGATGCGGTAGATGCAATTGCTGCTTATACGCCAATGAACATTTACAAGGCCAAAATGGCCAAATGGTCTCTTCTGAGAAAAGAGTTACACGACTCCTTGTCTCTCTGCAATTGGATGGGGCCATGGATTGCTTCCCCCCTAAAAGAGCGTAATTATCGAGGGGACGACTCCATCGAATCGTTGCTGTACAGTTTGGCCACCGGCGACAAGAAGTCTCGCGAAGAGCTGGATACCGTCGCAGAAAGGATTTTTCTGCTACATCGCGCTCTGACCATCCGCGATATGGGGACCAAAGAAATGCGGGCCGACCACGATACCATGCCGGATTGGGTGTTCACAGATCCTGCGGGCAAAGATGCTTTCACCCAGGGAACCAATCGCATGGACAAAGAAGATATCAAGCTGGCAATGGATATGTACTATGAAGAGATGGGGTGGGACAAACAAACCGGGGCTCCAACGCCTTCAACCTACAAGAAACTTGGACTTGGAGATGTGGCCGATGAGCTAGACAAGAGAGGACTTCTGCCCTAGGGAGGGTGAAGTGGAGCAACGGGAACAAATAAGTTTGGCAATGGCGCAGATCATTCGCGCGAGGAGCGAAACGGGACAGCTCGTGCAATTCGAAGAGATTTGGACTGAGTTGACTGGGCAAGGTGTTGTGAAATCAGAGGTTGCCGATCAGAAGTCTTTTCTTGAATCCATCCTAAGAGAGGCGGTAGCAGGCAATGAAGACCTCGAGGAAATTTCCGGCAAGAATGGGATTCCTCACTACTATTCGGCGTTGAGCCTGAGCGAAACATACGCCGGAATCTTGATCCGGAAAGAAGAGAGTTCGCTCATAGCGGAGATAGTTCGAGAGAATTCTGCAATCTACCCACGTCCTGTTCCGCTGGATTTCTTCAAGGAATCGCCTTTTGACCTCACTCAACAAGAGATTTTAGATTGTCTGGGAAAAATGGGTGAGCAGGGAGAGTATCAAGATATCGCGCAGACGACCACATCCATCGGAACAGTATTTCTTTACTCCAATCGGCATTTGGATCCAGGTTACGCATCCATACTTGCTGAATGGTTCGATGTGGGTCAGATCAACAGTCCGTGAACAAAAGACCAGGGCATGTCGCATAGCCGTTATAATAAACGCTAAATCCCGTGCGGCCCGAAGGGACGAGAAGCGCGTAAGATGTGGTCACCAACGGGAGCCGCAAGGTTCACGTTGACCGGCTGTTGTCTCGCGAATCATGCAGTTCGCTTCGCTCACCACAGTCGCTACCCCAGCTTGCAGGTATGAACTTTCCCCGAAAAACACAAATCGAAAACCTTGCAATTTCAAGCCTATCTGGAATGCAATGCCCCTGATCTTACCTGATGGATCAGACAGTGGTTTCTTACCAAGGGAAACTTTTTTGCACATTCCGCCGAACTGGGGACAACTAAGCCATCTTGTGCGATAATCACTGGGCCTTCGAAGCCAAAGGAACCAGGGAGCTGGGTCCTTTCATGGCCTCTCCCAGCACTTCAAGAGGATGTTAAACTTGGACACTCTTCAGCGTGGCGATGACAAGAACCTGGGCCAATCACGGGAGCGCCTTTTTGAATGCAAAGTCTACTATGAGGACACAGATTGTATGCGCGTGGTCTATCACGCCAACTATCTGAAATACCTTGAAAGAGCGCGTACCGAATACCTGGCGGATCGATTAGCGGGCGTAGTGGAATACCACAATCAGGGATATTCATTCATGGTCCATAAGATAGAGATGGTATTCCATGCGCCCGCGAAGTTGGGTGATCTGCTTGTCGTACGAACTTGGATTGAGAGCACCACGCGATTCCGGATAGTCGTGAAGCAAATCATCATTAAAAAAGGTGAACCCAAAGATTACCTGGTTACCGCCGCCATTACTCTGGTCGCGGTAGGAGATGACGGGCAGTTGAGACAAATCCCTGGGGAGTTCCACGATCTGTGAGCCCAAGCCGCGCCGGATTTGAGCAATCCTCATCTTTACCGGAGGTCGTATAAATGTTCTTTAGAAAAGGAAGCTCCATGACGGTAGTCTTCCTTTTGATCGTCCTGTGGTCAGCCACATCGGGCGCACAAGTGACGGAAGCTGATCCCCTCATAAACAAGGCGCTAAAGTTGTCCGGAGTGACCGGCCCGTTGGACAAACTGGGAGGGGCCATTCTCTCGGCAATCCCCGGAGATGCGTTCCCCGATGTGAAAATGAGAAATGAGGTGGCGGCGTATGTCAAAAAAGAAGCCGGCAAAGAGGAGTTGCTGTCTATAGTTCGCGCCGCGGTCAGAGAAGATTTTGACAAAGAGAGGATTGAAAGAGTAATCAGCTTTTACGATTCCAAGGTTGGGAGAAAGATCGGCCATCTCCAGGAGGCTTCGCTTGACCCAACGCTGCTCAAGAGCATTAGGGAGGGACGCAAGATAGCCTCTTCCTTGGAAGAACCCAGGTTGAGCCTTTTGCGAAGAATTATGAAGGCTGAAGGGGTCTCGGATTTCAACGGTACATTGTTGAGAAGCGTAATAAGGGGGTTGGTCGACGGCTCGCCGGCTGAAGGCCCGGGGGTTGCTACTTCCGCGGAAGCGGTTCAAGAAAAGATAAATATTATGGAAAACGCGATTCGGTCAGGTCAGAATCGCACGGATGACGTTGCCCTGGTTGCGTTTGCCTATACGTTTCGTTCCGTTGACGATAAGGAACTGGAAGTGCTGGCTTCATACCATGAGACCCCTCATGCCGCCTGGTTTCGGAGTGCAGTCCAGAGGGGGTTCGATCGTGCTGTTTACCAGACAGCAAGGGCATTGGGAGAAGCAGTGACACGATGGCGGAAGTTGCCCCCGCAGGGCGGTGGCAATGGCTAGTAAGCCTTCCCATAGAAAGGCCGTGAGGCCATGATAGTAAGATTGTTGAGAATCCTGACTTCTCTTCTGCTTTGTTCCTTGCAGGTGGGCATCCTGACGGCGAGCGCCGCAGCCGCGGAGAGCGGTTTTACTCGATACACCGACCCGGAACAACGATTCTCGTTCGATTATCCTTCGACCATGAAAGTCCGGGCAGCCGGCAACGATGAAGTTAAAGTCACCCATCCGGGCGCCACTCTGCGCATCACGGTTCTTGTTGAAAAGCGGCGGCGCACGGCCAGTGCAAGCGCTGAACTCCTGCTGGACGCATTTAGGAAGACACTGAAAGCCGAGATGAAAGATGCCGCTGTGCTGGAAGAGGGTAAGCTGCCGGGCCTAGCAGGCTCTCAGGGGTACATAGTCTGTTCTTTCAAGGACCTACGAGGAATTCAACTTGTCCAATTGATACAGTATTACGTAACCGAAGACCGTGTGTTGCAAATGACCATCTCGGACCGACCGGAAGGGTTCAAGAACCTTGAAAAGGTAGTGCGCAAGATTCACCAGTCTCTTAGGATATTGAATCCAAAGTTAAGTTAGGGATGAGCCGCAGAAGATGA
>WSSedB2T2DRAFT_1000034_pt1 | contig 11827 bp, 2 predicted proteins | sample WetSurSiteB2Tule_FD_9469 | JGI IMG/M metagenome (IMG submission 9469)
CTTCCTGTCAATTCTGATTTAAATTCACTCCCTTCTTTAAAATTACTTGGATTTGGCTGTAAATTTATTCCGCGACCACAATCGCCTAGTTTATCCATGTTCAAATCAGCCATCCATCTGTTCGTTCGTCGTTTCGCCATTTTAGACTTTTTCTCAAACGTGGTTGAGAAGCCTTCAAACTCTAATTTTGATAAGCGTTTTAAAACGGTTTCCAATTGGCTTCCTCCCACAATTTCTCCAACAGCTTTCCACATTGTGAATTTTATTTCCAATTTTACGGCAGCTTTACCTTCTCTGGTTCGGAATTCTTCACGAAGTCCGCTTTCAAAACAGCTTTCCCGTTTAAAGTCTAATCCTTTTGTTAAAATTGTCCAATCGGATAAGAATTTGGGCCTGTGTGCTCTTTCTATTTTTGACTACAACAAATTGATCCAGACTCATTTATTGGATTTTACACATTATTCCTGTTTGGGTTCCATGTCTGATCCTTTATCCTCTTGGAAAACAATTTCAGACGACATTTGGCAACAGCATGGCATTCTTTTGGCACGTTTCAGACGTTATTTTCCAAAAGAAGCCCAAATTTTTAAATTTTTGAAAGCTAGTCAGTTCAAACTTCCAATCTTTCATATTTTGCCCAAATTACACAAATCCGGGAACCTCACTTCCCGCCCGATCGTCGGTGCGGTGAATTGGATCACCACAAACTGGGCCATTTTTGTTTGTTCTGTTTTGGAGCTTATTGAGTTAAAATTTGTGTTACGTAATTCCTTTTCTTTGGTTGAGCAGTTGGAAAGCAAACCCGTAACTGGAAATGCTATTCTCATCACCGCCGACGTTGCCTCTCTTTACACCAATATGTCTTTACCTCTCTTGTTTGACTTCTTGGCCCGAAGGGGCGTTGAACCTTTCATCATTGACATCATTATGTTTATTTGTCATCAGAATTATTTTCTTTATGGTTCAAAAGTTTTCAAGCAATTGGATGGTATCGCAATGGGCACAAACTGTGCGGTACACTGCGCAAATATTTTCTTAAGCTTTTTTGATGAAGAGTTTGCTCCTTTTTTCAGCTTTTATTCTCGTTACATTGATGATATTTTCGCTATCTTTGACGGTTCTGAATCCGATTTGGATCTGATTTTTTTGAAGATGAATAATGCCATTCCCGGCATTACTCTCAATTTCACATATTGTCGGACTTCCGTTGATTTTCTCGATTTAACAATTTTTAAACATGACGGTTTAATTTGCTTTCACACGTTTCAAAAAGCTTTAAATATTTACCAATACCTCCCCCCAACTTCTTTTCATCCGCCAGCCTGTTTGGCCGGCTTCATCAAGGGGGAGCTCATACGTTTTATGCGTTGTAACACTCTCCTAAAACATCGGAGACTTTTGTTTCTTTTGTTTTTTCGGCGATTAGTTGTTCGTGGCTACTCTTCACGTTTTTTAAATCGGATCTTTTCGAAAGTTTCCATTTTTTCAAGAGGCCCGAACCAAGTCAAACCTTCGCAGCCAACGCTAATCCCGTTGGTTATCCCCTGGACCAGATCTCCCGCAATCAAACTCCTCAAGGACCTCATGATCCAGCTCAACAAGCACATGGTCCAATCCGAGGATGTCAAGTTCCTGATCGCGTTCAAAAGAAATCCCAACCTGCTCCAGCTGTGTTCAAGATCGAATATCAGCTTCGAACAAGAAAGGATTCTTTCTGGTCAAGATTCAAGCGAAGAAGCGCCTTTTGGTCAAGATTGAGCAGCCCCGACAAGAAGCGCAGCCCTGGCAACCAAGAATGCATGACCGGCAACGGCCTTGCATTTTCCCCAGTGGCGATCTTATTTTTCTGCGCGTCGGAGTTTTCTGACTTGGCCAGCGTTCTGGCGAGAGCCTGACCGTGTTTGTCTCACTAAACAACCTCACAACGTTTTGGTCTTTGCTTCGAGTGTTTGAATTTTGATTTAGTTTCCTTCGCACTTCTTCATTACCACCGACGAACGACTCTTCCTTTTGGTTTACTGTCGTAGAAAACGTTTGTCAGGCTCGTCCTTTATCTCCCCTCATTTGTCCCTTTCCCTTTTCTAATTTGTTTGATTTGCTTATTCGATCTTTTTCGTTTAACTCTTTTTGGACTTGGGCTACACATTTGTTCGGAGCTAGCGTCTTTCGCCTTTTATTCCAAGGTTGGAAGTTAATAGCTATTTGAATCTTTTTACCTTTCTTTCTTTTATTCTAAACCTTTAAAGAAAAGATTCGCGCTAGCGCCCATGGAAACTATTTTCGCTTTACATCAACCCAAAGTTCCCTTTTTAATCTTTCCACACATTAAAAATTTGGTTATTAAGTTAGCCTCTTCTACTTCAAAGATTCAGTTTAAAAGGGATGCTTTAGTTTCTAATCTCAAGAAAGATGAGGACAGCTTCCACAATTTTGAGCTACCGCCGGCAGCGGCTGGTAAACACAAACATTTGTTGAATGCGGAGCTGTCCGAGTCCCAATTGGCGACCGCTTTTGATTTAATTTCTCTGGTTGAGCTTGCTCCTTTGAAAACAAAAATTTCTCAACTCGAAGCGGATTTGGTTAAGTTGCAAAGCGAATTTTTGGAGGATTTAACAGATCTTTTAAATTTTACTGATTTCCATCCCAGACCGAGTGAAGACGGCTGGACGGAATTCTTTTCTATTTCGTTTTTACCGTTGTTAGAAATGATGGTTTCCCACATTTCTATGGGATTTTCGGTTCAACAGAAAAAGCATTTACTTTTAAAAAATAGAAAAGAAGAAAAACATAAAAAGTTGAACGAACAAAAATCCGTACCTTTGGTTATTACGGAAGACTTTTTGGTTTCGAAAGTGAAAGCCGTCGTTTCTGATTTGATTTCCAAAACAAAAAACCAAACAAAACATCAAAAAAATCCCAAAAAAACCCAAAAAAAACCGGTACAGGATAAGAAGGTGACCACCCGCAAGAAGAAATGGACGCCCAAGCAGGGAAATGCCAGGCCCCTTCAAAAGGCCCAAGAAGGGGCGTCAATCTCAAAAAAGCGGGCTCAAGTAAGCAAAGGAGGAAGCGTGCAAAAAAGAAGGTAAATTTGAGTAAGTATGTTTTTAAACGTTTCAATTCTTGTTTATCTTCATCTCTTTCTTCCTTGTTTCGCGATTTGCCCCGCATTTCTAATTTTTCTTTTCACAACCTCCTTCCTGTCAATTCTGATTTAAATTCACTCCCTTCTTTAAAATTACTTGGATTTGGCTGTAAATTTATTCCGCGACCACAATCGCCTAGTTTATCCATGTTCAAATCAGCCATCCATCTGTTCGTTCGTCGTTTCGCCATTTTAGACTTTTTCTCAAACGTGGTTGAGAAGCCTTCAAACTCTAATTTTGATAAGCGTTTTAAAACGGTTTCCAATTGGCTTCCTCCCACAATTTCTCCAACAGCTTTCCACATTGTGAATTTTATTTCCAATTTTACGGCAGCTTTACCTTCTCTGGTTCGGAATTCTTCACGAAGTCCGCTTTCAAAACAGCTTTCCCGTTTAAAGTCTAATCCTTTTGTTAAAATTGTCCAATCGGATAAGAATTTGGGCCTGTGTGCTCTTTCTATTTTTGACTACAACAAATTGATCCAGACTCATTTATTGGATTTTACACATTATTCCTGTTTGGGTTCCATGTCTGATCCTTTATCCTCTTGGAAAACAATTTCAGACGACATTTGGCAACAGCATGGCATTCTTTTGGCACGTTTCAGACGTTATTTTCCAAAAGAAGCCCAAATTTTTAAATTTTTGAAAGCTAGTCAGTTCAAACTTCCAATCTTTCATATTTTGCCCAAATTACACAAATCCGGGAACCTCACTTCCCGCCCGATCGTCGGTGCGGTGAATTGGATCACCACAAACTGGGCCATTTTTGTTTGTTCTGTTTTGGAGCTTATTGAGTTAAAATTTGTGTTACGTAATTCCTTTTCTTTGGTTGAGCAGTTGGAAAGCAAACCCGTAACTGGAAATGCTATTCTCATCACCGCCGACGTTGCCTCTCTTTACACCAATATGTCTTTACCTCTCTTGTTTGACTTCTTGGCCCGAAGGGGCGTTGAACCTTTCATCATTGACATCATTATGTTTATTTGTCATCAGAATTATTTTCTTTATGGTTCAAAAGTTTTCAAGCAATTGGATGGTATCGCAATGGGCACAAACTGTGCGGTACACTGCGCAAATATTTTCTTAAGCTTTTTTGATGAAGAGTTTGCTCCTTTTTTCAGCTTTTATTCTCGTTACATTGATGATATTTTCGCTATCTTTGACGGTTCTGAATCCGATTTGGATCTGATTTTTTTGAAGATGAATAATGCCATTCCCGGCATTACTCTCAATTTCACATATTGTCGGACTTCCGTTGATTTTCTCGATTTAACAATTTTTAAACATGACGGTTTAATTTGCTTTCACACGTTTCAAAAAGCTTTAAATATTTACCAATACCTCCCCCCAACTTCTTTTCATCCGCCAGCCTGTTTGGCCGGCTTCATCAAGGGGGAGCTCATACGTTTTATGCGTTGTAACACTCTCCTAAAACATCGGAGACTTTTGTTTCTTTTGTTTTTTCGGCGATTAGTTGTTCGTGGCTACTCTTCACGTTTTTTAAATCGGATCTTTTCGAAAGTTTCCATTTTTTCAAGAGGCCCGAACCAAGTCAAACCTTCGCAGCCAACGCTAATCCCGTTGGTTATCCCCTGGACCAGATCTCCCGCAATCAAACTCCTCAAGGACCTCATGATCCAGCTCAACAAGCACATGGTCCAATCCGAGGATGTCAAGTTCCTGATCGCGTTCAAAAGAAATCCCAACCTGCTCCAGCTGTGTTCAAGATCGAATATCAGCTTCGAACAAGAAAGGATTCTTTCTGGTCAAGATTCAAGCGAAGAAGCGCCTTTTGGTCAAGATTGAGCAGCCCCGACAAGAAGCGCAGCCCTGGCAACCAAGAATGCATGACCGGCAACGGCCTTGCATTTTCCCCAGTGGCGATCTTATTTTTCTGCGCGTCGGAGTTTTCTGACTTGGCCAGCGTTCTGGCGAGAGCCTGACCGTGTTTGTCTCACTAAACAACCTCACAACGTTTTGGTCTTTGCTTCGAGTGTTTGAATTTTGATTTAGTTTCCTTCGCACTTCTTCATTACCACCGACGAACGACTCTTCCTTTTGGTTTACTGTCGTAGAAAACGTTTGTCAGGCTCGTCCTTTATCTCCCCTCATTTGTCCCTTTCCCTTTTCTAATTTGTTTGATTTGCTTATTCGATCTTTTTCGTTTAACTCTTTTTGGACTTGGGCTACACATTTGTTCGGAGCTAGCGTCTTTCGCCTTTTATTCCAAGGTTGGAAGTTAATAGCTATTTGAATCTTTTTACCTTTCTTTCTTTTATTCTAAACCTTTAAAGAAAAGATTCGCGCTAGCGCCCATGGAAACTATTTTCGCTTTACATCAACCCAAAGTTCCCTTTTTAATCTTTCCACACATTAAAAATTTGGTTATTAAGTTAGCCTCTTCTACTTCAAAGATTCAGTTTAAAAGGGATGCTTTAGTTTCTAATCTCAAGAAAGATGAGGACAGCTTCCACAATTTTGAGCTACCGCCGGCAGCGGCTGGTAAACACAAACATTTGTTGAATGCGGAGCTGTCCGAGTCCCAATTGGCGACCGCTTTTGATTTAATTTCTCTGGTTGAGCTTGCTCCTTTGAAAACAAAAATTTCTCAACTCGAAGCGGATTTGGTTAAGTTGCAAAGCGAATTTTTGGAGGATTTAACAGATCTTTTAAATTTTACTGATTTCCATCCCAGACCGAGTGAAGACGGCTGGACGGAATTCTTTTCTATTTCGTTTTTACCGTTGTTAGAAATGATGGTTTCCCACATTTCTATGGGATTTTCGGTTCAACAGAAAAAGCATTTACTTTTAAAAAATAGAAAAGAAGAAAAACATAAAAAGTTGAACGAACAAAAATCCGTACCTTTGGTTATTACGGAAGACTTTTTGGTTTCGAAAGTGAAAGCCGTCGTTTCTGATTTGATTTCCAAAACAAAAAACCAAACAAAACATCAAAAAAATCCCAAAAAAACCCAAAAAAAACCGGTACAGGATAAGAAGGTGACCACCCGCAAGAAGAAATGGACGCCCAAGCAGGGAAATGCCAGGCCCCTTCAAAAGGCCCAAGAAGGGGCGTCAATCTCAAAAAAGCGGGCTCAAGTAAGCAAAGGAGGAAGCGTGCAAAAAAGAAGGTAAATTTGAGTAAGTATGTTTTTAAACGTTTCAATTCTTGTTTATCTTCATCTCTTTCTTCCTTGTTTCGCGATTTGCCCCGCATTTCTAATTTTTCTTTTCACAACCTCCTTCCTGTCAATTCTGATTTAAATTCACTCCCTTCTTTAAAATTACTTGGATTTGGCTGTAAATTTATTCCGCGACCACAATCGCCTAGTTTATCCATGTTCAAATCAGCCATCCATCTGTTCGTTCGTCGTTTCGCCATTTTAGACTTTTTCTCAAACGTGGTTGAGAAGCCTTCAAACTCTAATTTTGATAAGCGTTTTAAAACGGTTTCCAATTGGCTTCCTCCCACAATTTCTCCAACAGCTTTCCACATTGTGAATTTTATTTCCAATTTTACGGCAGCTTTACCTTCTCTGGTTCGGAATTCTTCACGAAGTCCGCTTTCAAAACAGCTTTCCCGTTTAAAGTCTAATCCTTTTGTTAAAATTGTCCAATCGGATAAGAATTTGGGCCTGTGTGCTCTTTCTATTTTTGACTACAACAAATTGATCCAGACTCATTTATTGGATTTTACACATTATTCCTGTTTGGGTTCCATGTCTGATCCTTTATCCTCTTGGAAAACAATTTCAGACGACATTTGGCAACAGCATGGCATTCTTTTGGCACGTTTCAGACGTTATTTTCCAAAAGAAGCCCAAATTTTTAAATTTTTGAAAGCTAGTCAGTTCAAACTTCCAATCTTTCATATTTTGCCCAAATTACACAAATCCGGGAACCTCACTTCCCGCCCGATCGTCGGTGCGGTGAATTGGATCACCACAAACTGGGCCATTTTTGTTTGTTCTGTTTTGGAGCTTATTGAGTTAAAATTTGTGTTACGTAATTCCTTTTCTTTGGTTGAGCAGTTGGAAAGCAAACCCGTAACTGGAAATGCTATTCTCATCACCGCCGACGTTGCCTCTCTTTACACCAATATGTCTTTACCTCTCTTGTTTGACTTCTTGGCCCGAAGGGGCGTTGAACCTTTCATCATTGACATCATTATGTTTATTTGTCATCAGAATTATTTTCTTTATGGTTCAAAAGTTTTCAAGCAATTGGATGGTATCGCAATGGGCACAAACTGTGCGGTACACTGCGCAAATATTTTCTTAAGCTTTTTTGATGAAGAGTTTGCTCCTTTTTTCAGCTTTTATTCTCGTTACATTGATGATATTTTCGCTATCTTTGACGGTTCTGAATCCGATTTGGATCTGATTTTTTTGAAGATGAATAATGCCATTCCCGGCATTACTCTCAATTTCACATATTGTCGGACTTCCGTTGATTTTCTCGATTTAACAATTTTTAAACATGACGGTTTAATTTGCTTTCACACGTTTCAAAAAGCTTTAAATATTTACCAATACCTCCCCCCAACTTCTTTTCATCCGCCAGCCTGTTTGGCCGGCTTCATCAAGGGGGAGCTCATACGTTTTATGCGTTGTAACACTCTCCTAAAACATCGGAGACTTTTGTTTCTTTTGTTTTTTCGGCGATTAGTTGTTCGTGGCTACTCTTCACGTTTTTTAAATCGGATCTTTTCGAAAGTTTCCATTTTTTCAAGAGGCCCGAACCAAGTCAAACCTTCGCAGCCAACGCTAATCCCGTTGGTTATCCCCTGGACCAGATCTCCCGCAATCAAACTCCTCAAGGACCTCATGATCCAGCTCAACAAGCACATGGTCCAATCCGAGGATGTCAAGTTCCTGATCGCGTTCAAAAGAAATCCCAACCTGCTCCAGCTGTGTTCAAGATCGAATATCAGCTTCGAACAAGAAAGGATTCTTTCTGGTCAAGATTCAAGCGAAGAAGCGCCTTTTGGTCAAGATTGAGCAGCCCCGACAAGAAGCGCAGCCCTGGCAACCAAGAATGCATGACCGGCAACGGCCTTGCATTTTCCCCAGTGGCGATCTTATTTTTCTGCGCGTCGGAGTTTTCTGACTTGGCCAGCGTTCTGGCGAGAGCCTGACCGTGTTTGTCTCACTAAACAACCTCACAACGTTTTGGTCTTTGCTTCGAGTGTTTGAATTTTGATTTAGTTTCCTTCGCACTTCTTCATTACCACCGACGAACGACTCTTCCTTTTGGTTTACTGTCGTAGAAAACGTTTGTCAGGCTCGTCCTTTATCTCCCCTCATTTGTCCCTTTCCCTTTTCTAATTTGTTTGATTTGCTTATTCGATCTTTTTCGTTTAACTCTTTTTGGACTTGGGCTACACATTTGTTCGGAGCTAGCGTCTTTCGCCTTTTATTCCAAGGTTGGAAGTTAATAGCTATTTGAATCTTTTTACCTTTCTTTCTTTTATTCTAAACCTTTAAAGAAAAGATTCGCGCTAGCGCCCATGGAAACTATTTTCGCTTTACATCAACCCAAAGTTCCCTTTTTAATCTTTCCACACATTAAAAATTTGGTTATTAAGTTAGCCTCTTCTACTTCAAAGATTCAGTTTAAAAGGGATGCTTTAGTTTCTAATCTCAAGAAAGATGAGGACAGCTTCCACAATTTTGAGCTACCGCCGGCAGCGGCTGGTAAACACAAACATTTGTTGAATGCGGAGCTGTCCGAGTCCCAATTGGCGACCGCTTTTGATTTAATTTCTCTGGTTGAGCTTGCTCCTTTGAAAACAAAAATTTCTCAACTCGAAGCGGATTTGGTTAAGTTGCAAAGCGAATTTTTGGAGGATTTAACAGATCTTTTAAATTTTACTGATTTCCATCCCAGACCGAGTGAAGACGGCTGGACGGAATTCTTTTCTATTTCGTTTTTACCGTTGTTAGAAATGATGGTTTCCCACATTTCTATGGGATTTTCGGTTCAACAGAAAAAGCATTTACTTTTAAAAAATAGAAAAGAAGAAAAACATAAAAAGTTGAACGAACAAAAATCCGTACCTTTGGTTATTACGGAAGACTTTTTGGTTTCGAAAGTGAAAGCCGTCGTTTCTGATTTGATTTCCAAAACAAAAAACCAAACAAAACATCAAAAAAATCCCAAAAAAACCCAAAAAAAACCGGTACAGGATAAGAAGGTGACCACCCGCAAGAAGAAATGGACGCCCAAGCAGGGAAATGCCAGGCCCCTTCAAAAGGCCCAAGAAGGGGCGTCAATCTCAAAAAAGCGGGCTCAAGTAAGCAAAGGAGGAAGCGTGCAAAAAAGAAGGTAAATTTGAGTAAGTATGTTTTTAAACGTTTCAATTCTTGTTTATCTTCATCTCTTTCTTCCTTGTTTCGCGATTTGCCCCGCATTTCTAATTTTTCTTTTCACAACCTNCTTCCTGTCAATTCTGATTTAAATTCACTCCCTTCTTTAAAATTACTTGGATTTGGCTGTAAATTTATTCCGCGACCACAATCGCCTAGTTTATCCATGTTCAAATCAGCCATCCATCTGTTCGTTCGTCGTTTCGCCATTTTAGACTTTTTCTCAAACGTGGTTGAGAAGCCTTCAAACTCTAATTTTGATAAGCGTTTTAAAACGGTTTCCAATTGGCTTCCTCCCACAATTTCTCCAACAGCTTTCCACATTGTGAATTTTATTTCCAATTTTACGGCAGCTTTACCTTCTCTGGTTCGGAATTCTTCACGAAGTCCGCTTTCAAAACAGCTTTCCCGTTTAAAGTCTAATCCTTTTGTTAAAATTGTCCAATCGGATAAGAATTTGGGCCTGTGTGCTCTTTCTATTTTTGACTACAACAAATTGATCCAGACTCATTTATTGGATTTTACACATTATTCCTGTTTGGGTTCCATGTCTGATCCTTTATCCTCTTGGAAAACAATTTCAGACGACATTTGGCAACAGCATGGCATTCTTTTGGCACGTTTCAGACGTTATTTTCCAAAAGAAGCCCAAATTTTTAAATTTTTGAAAGCTAGTCAGTTCAAACTTCCAATCTTTCATATTTTGCCCAAATTACACAAATCCGGGAACCTCACTTCCCGCCCGATCGTCGGTGCGGTGAATTGGATCACCACAAACTGGGCCATTTTTGTTTGTTCTGTTTTGGAGCTTATTGAGTTAAAATTTGTGTTACGTAATTCCTTTTCTTTGGTTGAGCAGTTGGAAAGCAAACCCGTAACTGGAAATGCTATTCTCATCACCGCCGACGTTGCCTCTCTTTACACCAATATGTCTTTACCTCTCTTGTTTGACTTCTTGGCCCGAAGGGGCGTTGAACCTTTCATCATTGACATCATTATGTTTATTTGTCATCAGAATTATTTTCTTTATGGTTCAAAAGTTTTCAAGCAATTGGATGGTATCGCAATGGGCACAAACTGTGCGGTACACTGCGCAAATATTTTCTTAAGCTTTTTTGATGAAGAGTTTGCTCCTTTTTTCAGCTTTTATTCTCGTTACATTGATGATATTTTCGCTATCTTTGACGGTTCTGAATCCGATTTGGATCTGATTTTTTTGAAGATGAATAATGCCATTCCCGGCATTACTCTCAATTTCACATATTGTCGGACTTCCGTTGATTTTCTCGATTTAACAATTTTTAAACATGACGGTTTAATTTGCTTTCACACGTTTCAAAAAGCTTTAAATATTTACCAATACCTCCCCCCAACTTCTTTTCATCCGCCAGCCTGTTTGGCCGGCTTCATCAAGGGGGAGCTCATACGTTTTATGCGTTGTAACACTCTCCTAAAACATCGGAGACTTTTGTTTCTTTTGTTTTTTCGGCGATTAGTTGTTCGTGGCTACTCTTCACGTTTTTTAAATCGGATCTTTTCGAAAGTTTCCATTTTTTCAAGAGGCCCGAACCAAGTCAAACCTTCGCAGCCAACGCTAATCCCGTTGGTTATCCCCTGGACCAGATCTCCCGCAATCAAACTCCTCAAGGACCTCATGATCCAGCTCAACAAGCACATGGTCCAATCCGAGGATGTCAAGTTCCTGATCGCGTTCAAAAGAAATCCCAACCTGCTCCAGCTGTGTTCAAGATCGAATATCAGCTTCGAACAAGAAAGGATTCTTTCTGGTCAAGATTCAAGCGAAGAAGCGCCTTTTGGTCAAGATTGAGCAGCCCCGACAAGAAGCGCAGCCCTGGCAACCAAGAATGCATGACCGGCAACGGCCTTGCATTTTCCCCAGTGGCGATCTTATTTTTCTGCGCGTCGGAGTTTTCTGACTTGGCCAGCGTTCTGGCGAGAGCCTGACCGTGTTTGTCTCACTAAACAACCTCACAACGTTTTGGTCTTTGCTTCGAGTGTTTGAATTTTGATTTAGTTTCCTTCGCACTTCTTCATTACCACCGACGAACGACTCTTCCTTTTGGTTTACTGTCGTAGAAAACGTTTGTCAGGCTCGTCCTTTATCTCCCCTCATTTGTCCCTTTCCCTTTTCTAATTTGTTTGATTTGCTTATTCGATCTTTTTCGTTTAACTCTTTTTGGACTTGGGCTACACATTTGTTCGGAGCTAGCGTCTTTCGCCTTTTATTCCAAGGTTGGAAGTTAATAGCTATTTGAATCTTTTTACCTTTCTTTCTTTTATTCTAAACC
>WSSedB2T2DRAFT_1000036_pt1 | contig 11749 bp, 13 predicted proteins | sample WetSurSiteB2Tule_FD_9469 | JGI IMG/M metagenome (IMG submission 9469)
GGGGAACGGGTCAGAGTGGCTTGTCAATTAGTGCAGTAGCGAAAAGATCAATGATGCCGGATGTTCATGGCGGAGCAAATCGACCTAGCGAGAGATATCAATAGGGCCTTTTTGACCCAAGCATGGTTGACGTCCGCTGCCTTGTGAGCGCGTAGGGAGTTACGCTCTGTTCCTCCGTATCCGTAGGATCATCCCCTGGAGAAAACGGATGAGCCAAGGGATGCGCTCCATTTGCACACAGCGAATGAAGTACGCAGCAAGGACCATGAACACCAACGGCGGGAGCGGCAGAGCAAGCTCCGGCGGCGCCAATCCGGAACGGGCCACTCGCTCAGTTGCCAGAGTGAAGGCATAGTAAACGAATATCATTACCAGACCCAGGGACACGTTGTTAAGCCTGCTATTTCCAATGTTCAATAGCCCCAAGGGGAAGGCTGTCAGCGCCAGGGCGAGGCAGGCAAGCGGATGAATGAATCGCTGCGTGACGAGAATACGTCCGAAGTTCTCCACTCGACGAACGTACTCTATTTTTTCGGGACCACCTGTCGCTTCCTCTGCAATTACGGCCTCCACTCGATTGCGAATGCCGGAAATGGACATCTCTTCAAAAGATTTTGCGGCAGTCCCCATTCCGGCCTGTGCCAGCGGATACCGGAAGACGTAACTCTCAAAAACCAGGCTGCCGGTCGAATCACCGCGTCTGTCCTCTTTCAAGATGGTGCCGTTACGCAGATTCAAGATGAATGCCTTGCCCGACGGGTCCGGAGCCACCTTTCCCTTCTGGGCGAGGATAGTGGTAACCTCGTCAGGTTGCGAAGATTCTCTAATGAATACGTGGCTCATTACTCCCGTAGCTGAATCGATTTTCTCGACGTACAGGATGAGGTTTTTGAGCGAGTCAAAAAAGGTTCGCTCTTCGATTCCCGCGTCCGCCCGCTTGGTTGCTGCCTCTTGCATGAGCCTACGCCCGTCGGAGATCCCTCTGGGGATAAGAACAAGCGTGCAGACAAGACTAAGAGCGAAGCCGATCAGGCCTAGGAGGAGCACCGGCGGCAACAGTCGCAGTATCGAGATGCCCGCGGATTTGATGGCCGCAACCTCGTTGTCTGCAGCCATACGCCCCAGCCCCAGCAGGATCCCGATCATCATAGAAAGCGGCAGCACCGTTACCAGCGTTCCCGGAAGGGCGCTAATCAAGACCAGGAACAATATGAGCGTCAGATCGAGGCCGCCGACTTCCATGACTTTTTGCATAAGGGGAAGGAAACCTGCAATGAGGCCTGTAATGAGGAAGATCGCAAAACAGAAGAGAACTGAAACAACCGCCTCTCGAAAAACATACCTAGCGATTATGGCCGGGCGGACCACCTGCGACGACCTCCACCTCATTATTGAGCGTTAAAGTGGCTGAGAAAGACGCGCGGCCTGATGCGGGCTACTTTCTGGCTCAGGACCACGGGAGCAACATAGCACGCGATCAACGGATATGAGAAGACAGGACAAGACAAATTAGATGGTCGCGAATCAACGACTAAAATCGAAGGGGCGAGGGCATGCTCAATAAACTAACGGCCCGCCTCCGGCACCGCCTGGGGAAAGATATAATTGTCGGAATCCAGGTGAGTTTAAAACAAGCGCTTGCTCCTGTCCTCGATCACAGAAGGTTTCGTCCCCGCAGCCGCGAAGATGTCGCCTCTGTCGAGAGGGGCAAATTGTTCAGTTTGTTGAATGCAGTCCCTGAAACTTTGGGTGCATGTGTGGTCGGGCCCGACAAAATCCGTTAGAAAATCCAGAGCTTTCTTCTTCCAATAATAAAGGGCCTCAGCATCAAATTCCGTGTCCAATACATGCCACCCTGCCTCTATCAAGTCATCAAGTCTCTTCCCGGAATTCATGGCGTCCCCCATAACCTGGTTGCCGGCTTCCCGGTGAAGCAGTTACTCGATACGTTTGGATAAAGACTAATTAGGCTAAATCTACTTTAAGATAGCGGCATCAGCTTGTCAATGACAAAGACAAGAAACTTCGCTTCCCCGCAGAACCATGAACCTCCGGCCTCGGCAACCCCCCCCCGGCAGCGCCCGGAGGTTGCCGTCAGAGCCGTATAGATAGCCATAACGCACGCGGATCACGCATGCTGAAATGTAGTTGATTTGCCGTTTAGGGCGATATTGATTCTCGTGACGATATGGTCAATCCAGTCATTTCTCCCACATGGCGACTTCCTCTCCATGCCATCTCCACAGAGAGCCCCTGCTTACTTTCTTTCTCTTTCGCCTCAATCTCCATTTCCGCCAAATGACCATACCTGTTTTCGTTTCACAGGCGATCCTCGCCCGTTAACATCGTGTATAGTGAATATATATTATGATATCAGTCAGATATTAGCTTTTACTAATTTAATAGTTGATCTTTTTACACGAATTTGATATAAGAACCGAAGGTAATTTTTTGAAGTCATTCTGGAAATTATCTATTTAACATAGAGGCGAATCCAAAGCTGATTCGTGGAGGTTGACATGAAACGACTCGCCCTCGTGGCCACATACCTCTTGATCTTCTGCGCCGCTACCTCTTTGGCTGGTGCTCAAAATTGGCAACCCGGAATGCCGGGTCCGGGTTTTGGAGGCCCGCCGGGAGTAGGGATTCCAGGCTTAGGCGGCCCACCAGGAGCCGGGATTCCAGGAATGGGAGGCCCGATCGGTGGCCCTGACTGCGGGGCGTCCATGTGTCAGCCGATGCCGCCCTGCCTCAAACCGCCTATCCTGTTCAGCACTTATGCGGCTTGGCAGGTCAATAATGACCCCGGAACAATCAAGTTCTCCACTCGAGGGACAAGTCTGCTTCCTCTTAATGACGTGGGGACTTCGGTCCAGTTCAACGTGAACGGAGTATGGGTCGGTTCTTCCGCACGCGTGCCCTTCGGTGATTGGGTCTACGGGAGGGCAGAAGCCAGATTCCTTATCCCGTCGACAGAGACCGCCACCAGCGTGACCCAGATTGGTGGGGCTCCCCCCGTTAGCAGAGACTGGAACTCAGGTTCAAAATATCGCTGGGGACTCGTCGACGGGGCATTGGCTGTCAATTGCGCCCCGTGGCTCTCAGTGTTGGGCGGGGTACGCTGGGACTCTTTCTCCCTTTCTATGTCGAATCCGTCCACCATTCCCTTGTTCTCCACCATTTCCGATGAATCGAATTTATCCATCAGCGCTATAGAGCCCTATCTTGGCTTTGAGGCTGCCTGGGTAGGATGCCGCGGCGCTCTGGTACTGAAGGGCATCGGTTCACCTTGGGTAGGTACAAGGACAATATTTGGAATGACCTTTGGAGATCCCACGGGCACTGTCCTCGCGACAAGAGAAAGTACGGACACCACCTCAAAACGTGCGGCCTTTCAGGAACTCTCTATGAGTTACATATTCCAGATGTCGAGCCTCGTCAATGTGGGGGCTTTTGCAACCGTCAACACTCTGTGGGCCCACTTTGAAAATGACTTCACTTCTGCCCAGATCAATGGACAGACTTTGACTCAGACATTTGACATAGATCTCAATCGAACAGTCTATATGATCGGTGGAAGCCTATCCATGGCTTTCGGTCCCTTTATGTAATCTGAGAGGCAAGGTGGACTGCCAAGAAGGCGACGAGTTTCCATTGACTGCTCATAGGCGGAATTCGTAGGACGAGCGATGCGGTGACCAACTGGGGACCGCATCGTTCGCGTTGAACGGCTCTTTTCTTGCGAGTTACGCGGTTGGCGTCTCTCCCCACACTCTACCCGGGCTCGACTCTAATTAGCGCGAATAATGTTAAGCCCGCCTCAATGACCATGATATGATTGCAGTAGACAATGCGTTCCAGCCGGAAAGCTCCCGTGCCGGAAGGCTTGCATTTTATCCCCGATCAAATGCTTCGATGTCCGGACTTGGCCCTTGAACGAACTGCTGCTCTACACCTCCATCGGCATCACTCTGTGTTTTGCCTTTGTCAACGGGTTCCACGACGGAGGCAATGTCATTGCCACTATAGTATGCTCGCGGTCCATGCGGCCGTTCAAAGCCCTTGTTTTGGCGTCGATAGCCGAGTTTGTCGGGCCGCTGGTGCTCGGGACCGCAGTCGCGCAAACAATGGCCTCGAGCATTCTTAAGCCCGATTTGCTGGAGCAACTCAGCCCCGTAACTGTCTATCTTATGATAATCTCCGGTGTGGGAGGAGCCATAGCCTGGAAGCTTCCCACCTGGATTATGGGGTTGCCTTCCAGCGGTTCCCATGCGCTCATAGGTGGTCTTATCGGCGCCGGACTCGTTGCAATGGGAACTCAAGGGGTGGCGGTCGAAAAGGTCGTCACGGGCGTTGTACGGGCGTTGTGCTGCCTCTGCTGGTTTCGCCCCTCATTGGGATTGCATTGGGCTTCTTCGTTTTTGCGATCATCCGGAAGATGTTTCACAGAGCGCACCGAGGGGTAGGACGCCTCTTCTCGACCATGCAGAAGCCCACCATGATCTTCTTGGCAGCCAGCCACGGCTCCAATGATGCACAGAAGTCTATGGGGGTCATTACCTTGATCCTGGCCGCGGGTAGCGGTGAGATGCACGGGTCCTTATATCTGCCCGAATGGGCAGTAGTCGGCTGCGCGGCGGCGCTTGCTCTGGGTTTAGCCTCGGGCGGCTGGCGCATCGTCAAAAGCGTAGGATACGGTATTTGCCGTCTGGAGCCGGTTCACTCCTTTGCTTCCCAGTTGACCGCGGCTTCAGTCATATTGGTGGCCTCGCTGGTCGGCGGCCCTGTCAGCGCCACACAAGTAGTGGGATCGTCGGTTATGGGAGTGGGGGCATCTCGCCGTCTCAGCGGGGTACGGTGGTCCGCAGCGGCCAACATCGCGTACGCCTGGCTTTTGACCCTGCCCGTGTCCGCCGGTATCGGAGCTGGTGCATTCTGGGTCTTGAAGCGGATAATCGTCGAGTAGCGGAAAGGTAAATCTCATGGCATTCTGGAAATTGTTTGGCTCCAAGAAAGATGTGGACTTCTTCGATCTGCTGCTGGATCAGGCGGAAAAGACCAATGCAGGCTGCCATGCCCTGGTGAAATTCCTTGAGGGGGAAGGCACTCCGGAAGAAATCAGCCGCTTGGAGGCCGAAGCAGACGACATTCGCCGGATTTTGATCGATGAACTGCATCAGACCTTTATTACACCTATAGATCGGGAGGACATCTTTGCCCTGTCTCGTGCCATCGACGACGTCATCGACCACGCAAAGAATACCGTGAAGGAGATGGAAATATTCGAGGTTGAGAGTAACGAACACTTATGCCAGATGGCGGAGTTGCTTCAAAAGGGCGCGGAGCAACTTGTCGGTGCCATGCGACACCTCAAGAAAAACCCGAATGTAGCGGTGGAGTATGCGGTAAGGGCCAAGCGAATAGAGAATCGGATGAATGATAGTTACCTGGCCGCTCTGAAACAACTCTTTTCCGGACACGATCCACACATTATGTTCTGCCTCAGGGAAATCTACCGGCATTTCAACCGAAGTGCGGACCGGGTGGACGAAGCTGCGAACATCATAAGCAACGTGGTGGTCAAGATGTATTGAGGATCAGGGCCCGTGAATAGAGAAATACGATTACTATTCAACGCGTAGGGGCGGGTTTGAAACCCGCCCCTACTGTCCCCATGCCGGTAAAGTGTGCACATCAGCGACCGCTATCATTGTCATCCTCTTCATCAACCTTAATTCCATACTGCTGTAATTTGGTATGAAGCGTCTTGCGGTCGATTTGCAGCAAACGGGCTGCCTTAGCCTTGTTGCCGCCGGTCTTTCTCAATGCCTCCACCAGGCAAGCTCGTTCCACTTGGCTGATGCTGCGGCGCACCGCTTCCTTGAGAGGCAGCCCGTCCCATTTGGATTCCTCGGCTTCCGGCTCTGGTCCCACAGGGGTTACAGCGGCCTCCCCCAGCACCAAATGGTCGGGAGTAATCACATCTTCCGCCTGAAGCACGGCCCGGCGAACCACCGTCATGATTTGTCTGACATTACCGGGCCAATGGTACTTTAGAAGCACATCCATGGCCGGTTCGGAAAAGGACCTGACATTCTTTGCCAATTCCACATTTGTCGCCTTCAGGAATCGGTTGGCGAGGTGCACTATATCTTCCTTGCGCTCTCTGATGGGCGGAATCTCGACAGTGAATTCGCTCAGCCTGTAGAATAGGTCTCTGCTGAACGACCCGGCCCCGACTGCCGTGTTCAGGTCTTGATTGGTTGCCACGACCAGGCGCAGATCGACAGTTACGGGCTTTCTCCCGCCAACACGGAAGAAGCTGCGTTCCTGGATCGCACGGAGCAGTTTGATCTGAGAAGAAAGGGGCATATTTCCGATTTCGTCCAGGAACAGGGTCCCTTTGTCAGCCATCTCAAATTTCCCGGGACTGCCGGACCCAGCGCCTGTGAATGCTCCTTTTTCGTAACCGAATAGCTCGCTTTCGAAGAGAGTCTCCGGGATCGCACCGCAGTCCACCGGGATCATCGTGGCTTTCGATCTCAGGCTCGCCTTGTGAATGGCCCCGGCCACCAACTCTTTTCCCGTTCCGGTCTCTCCGTAGATCACGACGCTGAAGTTGGAGCGGGCTACGAGGGCGACATCTGAGCTAATCCTACGGACTGCGTCGCTTGGCCCCATCATTTCTCGAAGTCGGGATATCACGGCGTCATGGCCCGTATCCGAGACTTCTGGCTTCCTTGGGGAGAGCCTGCGGTCTTCAAGGGCGCTCTTGAGTTTGTCGATCAGCTCCCGGTGGTTAAGCGGTTTGGAGAGATAGTCGTACGCTCCTTCTTTGATTGCCTCCACAGCCCCTTCAATTCCGCTGAAGCCCGTAATCATCAGCACGGGCAATGCCGGGTCGAACTTCTTGGCCTCTCTCAACAATCCCATCCCCCCCATGCCGGGCATCATGACGTCGGACACCACGGCGTCAGGCATGCCGCGGCGAATCATTTCAAGGGCTGTTTCTCCGTCATGAGCCACGAGGGGCGTGTATCCCTCTCTTGTTAGCAAACGAAAGAGGATCTCGCAGATATCCTTTTCGTCGTCTACGATCAGGATTCGATCTCTGGCGCTATTCATCAATCTTGCCTCTGGGATCAAGTCTTGAACCGCATGTCATTCTTCATTACCTTTTTTGGTGGGACCTCATCCAATGCTCACTTCGCCAAATTTACTATGGCTCTTCCCTTATGCTTTCCTTGCAGGATCAGATCTATCCTCTGATCCAACTCCTCCAAGGAAATCTCTGAGGCGATATGATCGAGGTGATCCAGTTTCCATTCCTTAGATAGCTTTTGCCAGATCTGGCGCCGGATATCTACGGGACAATTGACCGAATCAATTCCCAGAAGGCTGACCCCACGCAGAATAAACGGATATACGGACAGCGGCAAATCAGGGGATGCCGCATTGCCGCAACATGTGACAGTACCCCCGTACTTGACCGACTTAATCGTGGTGGCAAGAATGTCCCCGCCCAGAGTGTCGATCGCTCCGGCCCACCTCGCTTTGAGGAGAGGTCTACCGCTCTTGTCAGAGGCATCATCGATGCTTATCACTTCCTTTGCTCCAAGGCTCATCAGATATTCTTTCTCATCCACAATTCCGTTCACAGCGACCACCTGATAGCCCGATTTAGCAAGAATCGACAGCGCAATACTCCCTACACCGCCTGGAGCACCGCTGACGAGCACTTCTCCCTGATCCGGGGTCACGCCGTTGCTTATGAGCTTGAAAACCGACAGCGACCCGGTAAAACCGGCTGTGCCGTAAGCCATGCTCTCCCGTAATGAGAGATGCTCCGGACGTTTTACCAGCCAGTTTGCCGGCACGCGTATATATTCACCGTAACCGCCGGAAGTATTCATTCCTAGATCGTAACCGGTGACGATCACCTCGTCACCCGGACGAAATTCGTCAACCGTGCTCTCCTCGACTACTCCCGCTGCATCAACGCCCGGTGTATGCGGATAATTCCTGGTGACGCCACGATTTCCTGTGGCTGATAGAGCGTCCTTATAATTCAAGGAAGAATACTTGACCCTGATCAAAACCTCGCCTTCAGGCAATTCGTCCACTGATTTAGACGTGATCTCCCTTACGAATTGGTTGTCCGGCAATTCCTTGACAACCATTGCTCTGAAGGTCTTTTGATCCATAGGTTTTTCCTTTCAGGAGGATTCCGGGGATTAACCCGACGCGCCATGTAAATGAATAGCATACTTGCGGCAGGGCAGTCATTGTTTTTGGGTTAGGCTGGAATTATCGAACTCAAAGGGATCTTGCTCTATGATCCCTGGGCATAAACCACCTCGTCAAAAATGGTTGGCCTGAGCCTTGGCTTCACCAAGACCGCGAAGATAGGATCGACAGGACATTGGAATTGTCCATCGAGGAAGTCTTGGAGTTTTAAATAATTCTGGAGCGTGGTCTCATCGAACTCCACGAGGAAATCTATGTCGCTGGCCCTCTCCTGTTCAGCGCGGGCGTACGATCCGAAAATTCCTAGCCGGCCCACTCCGAAGGCGCGGATGGCCTCCCGGTTTTCTTCGAGTTTCTTTGAGATGTCGTCGCGGTTCACCGATATGTTCCTCAGTCACCGAAGAACATCAGGATTATCAGGGTCGGTGTGCCAATGCCGCGGATTTGCCTCAATGTATTCTCGGATAGCGTTCAGAGCATTGTCGCTGCGGATCACGTGTTCATAATAGTTTCGTTGCCAAAAGGCTATGCCAGGGGTTCTCAAGGTTTCGTTTATCCGCTTGGTGGAAACAGTTTTGAATGACCCGATCAAACGACCCAAAGGCTTTCGACGGGCCGACGTAGGGGCGGTTCGGGAACCGCCCTCCCCGTCTTTGATCAGGATTATACCATGTAGATGGTTGGGCATCACGACCCATTGATCCAACTTTATATACCCGTGTTGTTGTTCCAACCAGCGCCATGATTCGCCAACGATGTGACCTAGTTCATTTAGCAAAACCGCTCCAGCTACTATTTCCCCCAAAACGCACGCACGGTCCTGCGTGCAAATCGTGACGAAATACCCCCCGGCCTGCGCATAGTCGTATTCCATCAATCGAATCGAGCGTCTGTGATGTTTGTGGGGCTCACATTTCATGTGTAGCGATCCGTGAGCACGGGCACCCACGGTAAATCCGCGGGTTGCAGACGATGGTAAGGGTCCTTGGGGCGGTTAGAAAAACACTCTGATTTAGGGCGGTTCACGAACCGCCCCTACCAAACTTTCCGTTCACCTCGGGCGTACGCGATCCGAAAATTCCGAGGCGGCGCACACCGAAGCCACGGATGGCCTCCCGGTTTTCTTCGAGTTTCCTTTAAGATTTCGTCACGGGTCATTTTCATTTGGCAGAATATCCTGACCCAAGGCATAACATGATTCGGTTTTGCAAACCAGAACTTCCCTCCATGAAGCTACGACAACAGAATGGCAGGAGAGTGCTTGAATTCAAATCATGATTGATCGAAAAGCCTTTGGAGAGGTATGCTTAGATAGAATTCACCGCAGGGGGCGCGGAGAGGAAAATAGCTTGAATACCGGGACGCAATGGACTGTGGCTCATCTCGACAAAAAAAGAAAAACCGGCCCCGCGTTCCGCGCGGGGTCTCCACGTGCTCCGCGATCTCTGTGGTGAAACTTTAGCACGTGATGAGCAGGAGCAGATCTTATAGGGGAATGCCCGTAGTCTTGAGCATTACAGCAGCTTGCCAACGTAGTTTCTCGCCAGTAACAAAGGTGCCGGTTACCAGGAGGTCAATGACAAAAGTGGAAAAGATCGAGCGAGCCGAGCATGAGTCAAGAGCAGACCCTACCCTATCTATGACGACCCCATCCATGAGTCGGAAGCAGACCCGACCTTGTTTACTGCCCCTATCTATTCGCGGTCTGGATTTAGGCTTCCGCCGGAATGACAGTAGGGGCATCCCGCCCAGACGGGATGCCCCTACGAAAAGGCACTCAGGACACGCCTATTTTACCGCATGCCCCAGAGAAGATGAACGGAGGGGATTAATCCTCAAAATGGCCTCTTCGGCCTCCCTCGTGATGGCGCATCTTTCCGAATTTGCCGCGAAACGCCTTCGCAGCCATCATGTCGGCCACCTTGCTAATCTGCTCCGGAGTCAATAGCCCGAGGCGGTCTCTTCGCAGCTTAAGCCGCTCCTTCATCAGGTCGCTTTTGAGTTTGACGAGCTGGTCATCTATTTGGACCAGTTTTTGCTGGTCCACCTTTCCGGAGAGGAGCATCGTGTGCTTTTCGTCCTTGAGAGACATCAACTCCATACGGGTCTTGCGAGTGCGATCCCGGAAACCCGTGTACAGAGCCCGAATCTGAGTCTTCTGTTCATCTGTTATACCGAGTTTCTTCATAAGACCTTCCAGTGAGTGCCCGGAAGGCCCTTTACCCATAAATTCTTCCGGTGGACCGGTAGGGGGACCGGCGAGATGGCCCATAGCGCCTTTCATCGCTGGAGGACCACCTGGAGCCGCGGGAGGGCCCTGAGCAAATGCGGCCAAGGAGCCCATCGTAAACAACGCGGCCGTGGCCACAACCAGTAAAGCATGCTTCTTCATAGAAGTTCCTCCTCGTTTGGTTTTCTGTCTTATTAGACGGGAGGGTTCCTTTGTTGTTAAAATGGACAATCAGAGTCCGCACAAAGACCCGGTAATACCTTACCAGGCGATGAAAGGAGCGTCCTGTGACCGAGAAAAAGAAGAAAGTCTCTCCGGCCTGTGCTGCCTGTCCTCAACAGATGCCGAACATGCTCTGCATGCACAGCGATGGTTCAGGTCATAAAGGCTGCCCGACGCTGACCCGAAAAGAGCTGTTGGCTGAGGCAAATCAGGAATACGAAAATTCAGAGATTGGTCTGTTTGCGCGCCAGGCATCCATCCAGGAGGCCGCGTGCTATGCGAATCGACACGAGCGTCCGTACGTGATGCAGCCCACCAAGACTCGAATTGCCGAAATCTGCGAGTTTGCAAAGCGCATGGGCTACAAACGCCTGGGTCTTGTTTTTTGCGTCGGCCTCAAGAGCGAGGCTGCAATTGTAGAGAACATACTGAAAAAAGTGGCTTTGACGTCGTGTCGGTAGCTTGTAAGGCCGGAAGGACCCCAAAAGATCTCCTCGGAATCGAGGACTCGGATAAGATATTCCAGGGAACCGATGAAGCTATGTGCAACCCCGTCTTTCAGGCAATGACAGTCAATGAGGAGAAGACCGATTTCAACATTTTGCTGGGTCTTTGCGTAGGTCACGATTCCCTATTTTTCAAATACGCGGAAGCGTACACAACCGTTCTGGCTGTAAAGGATCGAGTAACCGGTCACAACCCCTTGGCCGCAATTTATCTTCATAATTCGTATTATAAGAAACTGGTAACGCCACCGGGATCGACCGATTAGCAATTGTGAACGCTCGACGAGGAGGCAATGTTCTCTTGCAGAGTGCGCCCAAAACCTGGGGCGGAAAACCGTCTTGCACACCACCGTATAAGCCAAGGGGTATCTAGTCAGGCAGGCGTAGTCTTCACTGTCACAGCCCCTATGCGCTATGCCTCAACTGAGACAAATGCGCAGGAAACAGATTCCTCTGCGATCTCTGCGACCTCAGCGGTGAACAATTATTCTTCCGTTACACGAACCGCCGCTTCATGGCCAGGATATAGGCGGGCACTCCCCCG
>WSSedB2T2DRAFT_1000037_pt1 | contig 11696 bp, 13 predicted proteins | sample WetSurSiteB2Tule_FD_9469 | JGI IMG/M metagenome (IMG submission 9469)
CCCCGCCCCACAGTTCCTTGAAATTAGCTCGTGCAGACGCGCTACCGACAACTGAACGAATCCGGTGACCGCGGATTTTGACTTGACAGCCTCCTTTGTGCGTGTTTTAATGTCATGTTATTGTTCAGGAGGCTATGAAATGTACGCCATCGTCCAAACCGGCGGAAAGCAATACAAGGTACAGACCGGGGACCAGGTCAAAGTTGAAAAACTGGTCGGGGAACCCGGTTCAGAGATTGAACTGGATCAGGTGCTCGCCGTAGCCACCCCGGAGGGCCTAACCCTCGGAAAACCATTGCTCACGGAAGCCCGTGTCAAGGCTACCATTGTTCGGACTGCACGTGACCGGAAGATTATCGTCTTCAAGAAGAAGCGTCGGCAAGGCTATCACAAGAAACAGGGGCACCGCCAATGGTACACTCTGCTCCGGATCGACACGATCCAACAGTCATCCGCTGCGATGGAGACGAGCGAACCCGCTGCCGAAGCATGATGGTGAAAAACGTTTGAGACAAAGTCGAGGCCACGTTGTCGAAACATAGTGTCGACAATGAGACTTAACGGCCTCTGCGTAAATGAATTAAACTCGTACCCTTTGAGTAGCATGAGGAGGAATAACAATGGCCCACAAGAAAGCAGGAGGAAGCTCTCGGAACGGACGTGATAGCCCAGGTCAGCGGCTTGGGGTGAAACGTTTCGCGGGGCAAAAAGTGCGGGCCGGAAGTATCCTCGTAAGGCAGAAGGGCACAAGCATCCATCCGGGAGAAAACGTCGGAATGGGGAGGGATTACACCTTGTTCGCCAAGATAGACGGAATCGTCAAGTACGAGAGGAAGGACCGCAATAGGAAGCGAGTAACCATACTCCCCGCGGCTTGAAAGTTTTCAACTACTTGTTATTATTTGCTCTCAGGGGTGAGACTCGCCCCTGGGGCATCCAAGAGGTCAGATCGAAAGAGATATCAGGCGCGACTACAGCCGTTTCAAGCGAGCCCATTTTCACTCTCACCTCGTCACGTGAACCATCGTGAAGTTCGTAGATCAAACCCGCATTACAGTGATATCCGGAAAGGGGGGGCGTGGATGCCTAAGCTTTCGCCGGGAGGCCTTTGTGCCCAAAGGAGGACCTGACGGCGGCGACGGCGGAAAAGGCGGTAGTGTGCTTATTCAAGCAGACTCCTCGCTCAATACCCTTCTGGATTGCCAATACCAGCAGCTCTATAAGGCCCGCAGCGGTGCTCACGGCAGCGGGAACAACCGACACGGCCGCTCAGCCCAGGATCTCATCGTAAGAGTACCGGTGGGGACCCTTATCATTGACGATGAAACGGGCGAACTGGTAGCAGATCTCGATGGCGCAGGCAGCAAGGTCCTGGTAGCGGAGGGCGGACGAGGAGGTCGAGGAAACGCAAGGTTCGCGACGCCACGGAACCGCGCCCCGCGTCGCGTCGATGAGGGGGGGGCCAGCGAGGAAAGGACCCTCCGGCTCGAATTGAAACTGATAGCCGATGTCGGTCTGGTGGGATTGCCTAACAGCGGTAAGTCCACGCTGATTTCATGCGTCAGCAAAGCGCGGCCAAAAATAGCCGACTATCCCTTCACCACAAAAGTGCCGGCCTTGGGGGTAGTCCGAACCGGGGATGGTGTTGACTTTGTCATGGCAGACATACCGGGTCTCATCCAGGACGCACATAAAGGCGCTGGCATGGGGGACCAATTTCTGCGCCACATCGAACGGACGCGGATTCTTTTTCATCTCATTGACCCCTCCCCACAAGTGGAACCGGGACCTGAGGAACGATTCTCAATGATCATGACCGAGCTTGCTTCCTACGGTAAGGGTCTGATAAATACACCCATGATTGCGGTAATCACCAAGATGGACCTGCCGGAAAATGAGACTGCCGCGCGGGAACTGAAGCCGGTACTCGAGAAACAGGGCCACTTGGTGCACGAAATTTCAGCGGTGACCCGCCGGGGAGTGAAGGAGCTTTTGAGGCACACCGCGCAATTATTGAAAGAAATCCGAAGGGTCCCATGAAAGCTGAGGCCGTAAGGAAAGAAATATTTTCATGCGTACGCCGCGTGGTCCTCAAGCTGGGTTCCAGTGTGGTCACTACTTCGCAGGGGCTTGACCACGGAATTATCAGGGGAATCGCTGACGATGTCAGCCATTACAAGAACCTTGGGAAAGAGTTCATTATTGTGTCGTCTGGGGCCATTGCAGCGGGAGTAAGGCGCATGAAACTCCGCGGAGGAGCGCGAACTATCCCGCAGAAGCAGGCCGCGGCATCAGTAGGGCAAAGCCGTCTGATGGCAGTGTATGAAGCTGCGTTCGGCCGTCATGGAATTCGTGTGGGCCAAATGCTTCTCACAAAGGATGATCTCACCCACAGAAGACGTTATCTCAACGCCCGCAACACGCTGACAACACTTCTCTCCTGGGGAGCGGTGCCGATCATCAATGAGAACGACACGGTAATGGTCGAAGAGATCCGGCTCGGAGACAACGACAATCTGTCAGCCCTTGTAGCCACTCTTGCGGATGCGGACCTGCTGCTCACCCTCACCGACATGGAAGGATTCATGGATTGCGATCCTCGTACCAATCCGAATGCCTGTATCATCCCACTGGTCGAGGAAATCACCCCTGAAATTAGAAAACTGGCTGGTGGCACATCATCGGGGGTTGGGCTGGGAGGGATGGCTTCCAAGTTGGATGCCGCTGCAAAAGTAAGGATATCGGGCATTCCCATGGTTATCGCGGGGGGCAAGACGCCTAATATCATTCGCCGGACAATGGAAGCCGANATGTGCGGCACTCTCATCATGCCGGCGAAAGAAAGAATTTCGGCTCGAAAACATTGGATTCGTTACAACCTGGAACCTGAGGGGGATCTCACCATAGACGCGGGTGCGACGAAGGCTATCACTTTGCTGGGCAAGAGCCTCCTTCCCATCGGCGTGACCGAGGTCACGGGGCATTTCGAGCACGGCGCCGCGGTAGTTGTTCGCGATCTCCAAGGGAACAGGGTGGCAATGGGGCTCGTCAACTATGCTTCAGACGAAATGCAAAAGATAATGGGTCATCAGACGGCTGAAATTGACTGGGTCCTCGGTTACAGACGCAACGACGAGGCCATCCATGCGGACAATCTGGTCCTGCTCGATCACTGATCTCAAGGTTTCTTCAATCACAAAGCACCTCTGAATGGATGTTTCATTCAGATAGTCGTCGATCTATCCTTTCCATCTCAGAATCAACCCCTTATGAGGTTTCATCAAGGCAGGTCTGGCCGTTCGCGGACTGTCATTGAGAGCAGGGCATCCTGGCCGCGGGCTTGACATTTTTTCCGCAATGCATAACTGAAAACCGGCTCTGGAAACGGAAACGCAACGACGATCAGAGAGGAGAATTAAAAATGTTTCGATGGAGGTTCGGCACTGATCCGACTTGGCGGGAACTTGAGCGACTTCAAAGGGGCATGGATGACCTGTTTCATGCGGTGAGCGGGACTCGTAAACCGTCGCTCGATCCCTTGTGGCGGGGNGTTCGGCTTTTTCCGCTTCTCAACGTGCGGGATCTTGACCAGTCGTACGTTGTTACTGCGGAGATTCCGGGAATGAAGACCGACGATCTCGAGATTAAGATCGAAGGCGATACGCTCATGCTGAAGGGAGAACGAAAGCCTGAGGAGGCCGGTGAGGAGATAAGCTATCACCGTCGCGAACGGGCTACCGGGACTTTCCAGAGAAGCCTGACCCTTCCCGGCAAAGTGGACGCTGAGAATGTTAGCGCAACTTATAAAGACGGCATTCTTACCGTCAAGTTGCAGAAGGAAAAAGACACATTGCCTAGACAGATCTCGGTCAAGGCGGAATGAGAAATCATTGATTGCCAATAAGGAGGAGAGTCACATGGCAGACCAAGAGCTTCAGGCCACACCAAAACAGCAGGCAGAGTCCCCCGAGGGGGAATTCACTCATGAAGGCACATATTTTGTCCCGGCGGTAGACATTTACGAGAATTCAAAAGAGTTAGTCCTCTTGGCCGACATGCCGGGAGTCCGTTCAGGGGATGTGGAAATTGACCTCAAGGAAGGCACTCTAACGATTGTAGGGAAAGTCGGTGCAGAGGGCGACGAAGGGGAGCCGATCTTGGTCGAGTACCAGGTAGGAAACTATTTCCGGAGCTTCCGCCTGACGGATGTCATAGACCAGAGCAAAATTACTGCCGCTATGTCGGACGGTGTACTCAGACTCAAATTGCCCAAGGTTGAGAAAGCAATTCCGCGTAAGATTCCTATTACGACTGACTAAGAGTGCATGGAAAAAGGGGGAACTGATCAGGGCGAATGTTCCCCCACTCCATCCTCGAAAGAGGCTAGCAGACGAGCGGGACAAGATCTGTGTATCTTCCCAAATTGGTTAATGGGATTTTGTTCAATTCAAGGTTTCCCTAATGTCCACCTTGACAGCCGCCGGGCAATGCAGACATATTATTAGAAAAGCAAAGTGAGGTTTGTGACATGCCCGTGCGATCAATTGTGGTCGTCCCGCATGGGGCTTTGGACAGCAAAGCAGCAGAAGTGACCAATATTGACGAGCAGATTAGAAAGCTCGCCCTTGATATGGCCGATACTATGTACAAAGCGCCCGGTGTGGGGCTGGCCGCGAACCAGGTGGGAGAACTGCTCCGGCTCATCGTGATCGATGTGGTGTATCCTTACGCGGAGCCGCAAGACAAGAAGAAGAATCCTCTTTTTATAATTAATCCTGCTATTTGCTCCAGCGACGGAGAAGTTTGTAAGGAAGAAGGCTGCCTGAGTGTTCCTGAGTTCGAAATCGACGTAAAACGCGCTGCTTGCGTCCAGGTGGAGGGAGTTGACCTGGATGGGAAGCCGTTGAGGATAGAAGCTGACGGATTGCTTGCCAGGGTGCTTCAACATGAAATCGACCACCTGAACGGGACTACTCTTCTCGACCACGCGTCCGCTCTGAAAAGGAACCTTTACCGAAGACGGCTCAAAAAGAGGACCAGGAGGGATCAGTGAACCTCCGGGTGGTTTTCATGGGATCTCCTGAGTTCGCAGTCCCTACTTTGCGCGCGCTGAGCGCGAACTTTCTAGTCACCGGAGTAGTCACACAACCCGACAAACCAAGAGGCAGAGGTCAGAAGACTCTTCCCTCGGCAGTGAAGACAGCAGCGGTTGCGTTAGAGTTGCCAGTTGTCCAGCCGACTGGTCTTGCGTCGCCGGAAATTCTGGCCGCGCTTGAACAATGGAAACCTGATGTCATAGTGGTTGCGGCCTACGGGAAGATCCTTCCGCCAGAGATACTGTCCCTCCCCCGGATGGGGTGTGTGAATCTTCATGCTTCGCTTCTGCCCCGTTATCGAGGCGCGTCACCGATCGGCTCGGCCATACTTGCGGGAGATAAGGTCACAGGGGTCTGTACGATTCTCATGGATCACGGGATGGACACAGGTGACATACTTCTTCAGAGGCAAATTTCCATTCTCGAGGATGACACAACAGGAACACTGCACGACAGGTTAATGAGTGAAGGCGCCGATCTGGTGGTGGAGACCCTGAAACGTATGGCTGAAAACCGCGTCCAAGCCGTACCGCAGGATCATAAGAAAGCAACCTATACCCGCCTTCTTACCAAAGAAGACGGTCGCATCGAATGGGAGCGAGACGCTGAATATCTGGCGCGCCTGGTCAGGGCCATGAATCCTTGGCCGGGAGCGTTCTCGGAAATCTCGGGTGAGTCGGTTAAAATCTGGGAGGCCGTGGCAATGGAAGGAACTGACAAGTCCGGTTGTATTGCGGGCATTCGGCCTGAAGGGGTGCTGGTGGGAACCGGTAAGGGTCTACTTTTGCTGAGGCAGGTCCAAGCACCTGGACGAAAACGTGTGTCCGCTGCTGAGTTTGCGCGCGGGCGGCACCTTCGGCAGGGTGAAGGTTTCAATAGTTCAAAGTGTGGAGTTCACTGAAACACCAGTCGGTGCAGCGGGTCCCCTGTGAGGCTTTAGGAAAGTTGAAAATTCGTTAATGAACACCAAGGGAGACACAAAATGAATCAGGTTAAAACGGTCGTTCTTCTGACTTTTTTGGCCGCCCTTCTCGTGGTCATCGGAGGAGCCATAGGCGGAAAGAACGGTGCCACCATAGCCCTTGTAATAGCACTGGTAATGAACTTCGGAAGTTACTGGTTCAGCGACAAGATCGTCCTGAGGATGTACAACGCCCAGGAAGTGACCGAGGCAGAACTACCGGACCTGTACCGTCTCGTGAGACAGTTGACTCAGCAGGCTGGTTTGCCCATGCCGAAGCTCTACATTATTCCAGACGATTCTCCTAACGCTTTTGCCACGGGACGGAACCCGAATCACGCTGCGGTGGCCGTCACCGAAGGGATCCTGAAGCTTCTCTCATGGGAAGAACTCGCTGGTGTCATCGCTCATGAACTGGGACACGTGAAGAACCGGGACATACTCATTCAAACCATCGCGGCCACAATCGGAGCAGCAATTACATACTTGGCTCAGTTCGGATTTCTCTTCGGAGGCCGTTCGGATGATAGGGAAGGCGGCGGCTCCATAGTCGGTATGATCCTGATGATGATCCTCGCCCCTTTGGCAGCAGCGATCATTCAGATGGCCATATCCCGCTCTCGAGAATACATTGCCGATGAAACAGGTGCTCACATTTGTGGGCACCCGATGTGGCTTGCCGGCGCGCTGGACAAGTTACGACGGGGAGTAGACGCTGTTCCGATGCAAGCAGAGCAGGCAACGGCTCACATGTTTATTGTAAAGCCTTTCGCCGGTGGCGGCCTTGCAAATTTGTTCTCTACCCATCCACCGATTGAGGAGCGGATCGAGCGACTGGAGCATATGGCCGGACATTGATCGGGGACGCATAGGATACTTCTCCGAAATTTGACGCTTCCCTTTTTATAGCAGCCGGCAGACGCAAGGGCTGCAACTGAGGATGACTCGGTGGGGATGGGCATCCTACCCGTCCTTCAGAGACAGGTAACCCCGCGTTCCGCGCGGGGTTGTCCCACCAATCTGCGTCCTGAGCAGGCAGGTTTCACCACAAAGAAGGTTCTTCCCTACACTGAAAATTGCGGAAGCTTCGTCGTCGAGAATCCATTTGAAACCGAATAGCGAAAGACCTTCAGCAACAAGAGGACGGCACGCCGCGACGCGGGCCAGCGTTGCTAGAGAAGTAGCCTTGCACGTGCTCCTGGATGTCAGCTCCGGCCGTTTTGCTGAGCATGCCTTGTCGTTTCATTTGGAAAGGACGAATCCCTTACCGGAGGATCGGGCCCTGGCCACGGAACTCGTTTACGGCGTTCTGAGATGGAAGAAACGGCTTGACGCTGTGTTGCTTCACTGCTTGCACCGGCCGGGCAAGAAGCTGGATACAGGCTTAAGAGAAATCTTAAGAATTGCTCTGTACCAGATACTGGTGCTCGATAGGGTACCTGACCACGCGGCCGTCGACCAAGCGGTCATACAGACACGTAGCCATTGCGGAAGCCATGCGGCCCCATTTGTCAACGGAGTTTTGAGGAACGCTCTGCGCAAGCGCGATGCTGTTGACCGCTTGCCAGGGCAGGATGCAGACTCCCTGGCCGAGTATTACTCCCACCCTCTGTGGCTTGTCACACGCTGGGTTAAACAATTTGGTCCGGATGAAACGCGCAAGATTCTGATTCATAATAACTCGAGGGCCCCGGTAGATATCCGCATCAACAGGATAAGGGCCGCACCTGAACAGGTTGAACAACTACTTGCAGACGAGGGTGCCGCAACGCGGACGGTCCCCCTCATGCCCAACTGTCTGCAAGTGGCCGCGATAAGAGGACCCGTTCATTCTCTACCCGGATACCCGGAGGGCTTTTTCAGCGTTCAGGCACGCGCTTCCCAGATGATTGCCCCTCTACTAGCTGCGGAACCTGGAGAGCGAATCTTGGACGCGTGCGCGGCTCCGGGCGGGAAGACCGCTCAACTGGCTGAATTGATGGGGAACATCGGCCTGATAGTGGCTGTTGACGTTGATGCGATCCGCCTGGAAGATACGCGTCAGAACCTCCAGCGTCTGGGAGTTCGCTGTGTGGAACTACGATGCGGAGACGTGAGTGAGCCGGAGTTCGTTTCAAGTCTTGGCCTCTTTGACCGGATATTGCTCGACGCGCCGTGCAGCAACGTGGGGGTCCTTCGCCACAATCCGGAAGTAAAATACAGGTTGGAATCACATCATCCTGCCGAGTTCGCGGAGCGGCAATTTAGCATGCTGGAGGCCACCGCGGCAGCACTAAAACACGGCGGGACTTTGGTTTATTCGGTCTGTACCACCACGACGGAAGAAACATCTGGTGTCCTGAGCCGTTTTCTCAACAATGGTGATGGTTACAACCAGATTCCCCTCGATCCCACGGACGTGCCATCATCTAAATTTGTAGACCCTAGCGGGTTTTTCAGCACCTTCCCTCCGACCGACTACGACCCCCTGGATGGTTTTTTCGCAGTGCGCATTCAGCGCGCATAAGACGAGGATGAGAGATTTTAGAAAAAATAATCGAACGGATCGAAAAATGCGCGAGCCATACAAATTGGCATTTGAGGTGATTGCCAAAGAGCATGTACATTTGGCAATCCGAGATGAACAATCAAGGAGGCTCACCGTGCCGGGCCTTTTCGCCGTCATAACTGCGAAACGATGGACTGGAACCAAGATCAGGTCCGGGGTGCCCGAGTCATTCCCGCAAATCAGACAAAACTTCTGGTAATTAGGGTGTAGTTTAAGGGTGGGGTGAACCCTCTTTGTGTAAGGAAGACTTCCCCGATTATATTTCTGCATAGTTGGAAACGCGCTGTCCGCCAAAAATGAATTCAATAAGTGATCGCCGCGCCCTAGGGCTCGTGAAAAAAATTCGCACAGGTCGAGTCCGAGGGGGAGAGTGCGAAGAAATTTCTCACTTTTCGAGTCATCTGAGAGCCGTCTGTTTTTTGGTAATTTCGTAAAATCCGGCACTTACAAAATTGGCACATCGGTTGCAAAGGAAGAGGGTGAACAACGACTCCTAACCATACCCTCTTAGCAATCCTCCTACTTTGGATTGCTTTTTTTTTGCCTATTTCTCCCCGCCACGACAGTTATCACTCCGTAGTTCCCCATAAGCTTCGACGTTTGGGCGAGGAGCACCCCCAAGGCCAAGTCGATCAAATCCAATGCCGCGTCCAAAGGTCCTACCGACTTAAGGACTTCTGCCAACCAGGCTGTTGTGTTTCCCTTAATTTGCCTGTTCCTTAGAAGCGCCACGGACCTGTTCTGATACCGGCTGCAATGAGCGGGCCGTTTCCAGAGCCTTTGCAACCCATACCTGACCAGCCCAAAAGGGTAGGCCGTGTACAGTGCGTCATTATGAAACACAGCTCGCACCTCCATGCCGCACCTCCCCAGATAGTTCTCCACCGCACGCGGAGTAAACAGCCAGAGGTGTCTCGGGACATCTTCGGTACAACAGTGCTTCATGCCGGGCGCACTGAAATTTGGCACTACGAAGACAAATATTCCGTCATCCTTCAGCAACTGCGATACTCGTTTGAAGAAGGCCGAAGGCGCTCGCACGTGTTCCAACAGTGCCCATGCTGTAATTGCGTCATAATGCTTTTCCCGAAAATCCATAGAGAGAAAGTCGCCGACCATGATCGGGACGTCATGAGGGGTTCCCCAGTCCATGAGGTCAACTCCTTCAACCTCCCACCCTTCTTTGGACGCGTGATTAATGAAATCACCCCGGCCGCACCCAATGTCGAGCAATTTTCCCCGGCCTACGGGGAGGTACGTCATCATTCGTCTATACAAGGAAGCCAGGTCCGTTTTGTCTCTAAGATAGTCACCCGGATAGAGCAAAGGGATCGATTCGGCCGTGGGCATGGGATTGACGAACGCCATGCCGCAGTCACACTCCACAAGGTGGAACTCCTTCTGCGTGATAGGGTCTATTTTCGAATAGAGGAGAACCTGATCACTCGATCCGCAAAGGTCGCAAGTGACGTATTCGGTGAAAATATTATCGAAGGCCATGGGTTCCACTAGATAACACTCCGCATCAGAAAAATAAATGTACCCACGCTGAAGCAGCAGGCTGTTTCCCAAAATGTCCTAATAAGATTGTTGCGTTTTTAAAATCCTTCTAATAGGATTTTTAGAGAGGCTTTGACAAGCGGGCTGCCCCGGACGGGTGGAAGATAGGACCTCAGGATGGTTCCGACTGCCGTTTACGGAGCAGAACGGCGTCAAGAAACCGGCGGCACGAACGCGCAAAGGCCACAGGGCTAAGGAGGTTGAGGATGGAACTCACTGAAGCTCTTATAAGTGGGGCCCGCGATGAAGTAATTGAGATCTCCTTTACGGGGGATGAGGACGAATGGAGTGAAATAGCCGCAGTACTCAAAGAGTCGGATTCGGACTTGGCCACTGAATTGGGGCTGAAAATCCGCGAAGCTCTCCGCACTGCCGGCCAGTAGCAGTTGCCTTCAAAACGCTACAGAGTCTCGCATCACTACGAGCCCCCGGCTTGTGCTGCCAGTCACCACTAGCAGGGCGAACCAAATTGGCTATCCGTAGGCCGTCAGCGTTAACTGAGAATCCCAACAAACAACGCATCTAACCCAGCTTACTCCAGGCCGCGGGTCTCAGAACCGCGGTCTCGATGAAGTGCAGACGACAACCTGAGCTTCTCAACAATCTGGCCCGCCATGAATGAGCTCCTTACTAAAGGCCCGGCCATCACTTCCTTAATTCCCGCGGCCACTGCCATCTCTTTTAGATCTGCAAACTCTTGTGGCGGAATAAATCGGTGGACCGCATGATGACGATGTGTTGGCTGAAGGTATTGCCCGATTGTAAGCACCGCGCATTGTACGTCGACCAAATCCCGCACAACGCCCATTATCTCTTCTCGGGTTTCGCCTACACCAACCATTATGCCCGATTTCGTCACAATGTCCCCGCCCCACTCGCCAACGCGCTTCAACAGCTCCAGGGACCGCGGGTACAAGGACCCGTGACGCAAGTCCGGGTACAGGCGCGGGACCGTCTCCAGGTTGTGCCCCATGACGTCCGGCCTAGAATCGATAACTGTCCGCAGAGCTTCTGCTGAACCCTGAAAGTCGGGAATCAGTAATTCAATTGTGGTCCGATTCGAGCCTTTCCGGATGGCGCGCACGGTCTGTGAAAATGCCGAGGCGCCGCCGTCAGGGAGATCGTCCCTTGTCACCGAGGTGATTACCACGTGGCGCAGATGCAAAGCAGCGACCGACGCGGCCACGAGATCAGCTTCACCGCCATCAAGAGCCGCCGGCTTCCCGTGAGCCACGGCGCAAAAACTGCAATTCCGAGTGCATTTGTCACCTAGTATAAGGAACGTCGCGGCGCCCATGGCGGAACATTCCCCCTGGTTGGGGCATCGGGCCTCTCTGCAAACTGTGTGAAGGCCTTTTCCGTACGCTTTACCGCGCATCTCGGCGACCGCGGCTGCAGTGGGCAGCGTTGTGTGAATCCAATGCGGGAGTCGGCGTGTCGGCATCTTCAGACCTAACCAGCAGAATTCAGCCCTGTGACCCTGACAGTCGGACGGGGAGAACCGAGGCGCTCCGTGTGGCAAAGGGGTGCA
>WSSedB2T2DRAFT_1000039_pt1 | contig 11571 bp, 8 predicted proteins | sample WetSurSiteB2Tule_FD_9469 | JGI IMG/M metagenome (IMG submission 9469)
CCATGCAAGTGGCGGCCGGCATCGCTCGCCGTATCCGCCTACGCAACGATACAGTCTCAGCAAGCAACTCATCCACCGGGGAGTCTCTGGATTTCTCCGTCGCATCTCCTTCTCTCCATAGTGGAAGTCGCCAGCTTGCCCGTAATCCCGCCTGTCCTCATAGTTTTGTTTGAGCTGGCGATAAAGCTGCTCAATATGAGCCCACTGACGGGTCTCACCCTTCTGCAGCTCGACATGCTCATCGTACACCCTTAAGCGCCCGCGTTTCTCCGGCCACTTTACATTAGCAAACTCGGCCTTGCGTAGGTCTGTGTCTAAGAAACTACACTTTTGCAGGTCAGCGTTACGAAAGATGAGCGCATCAAGAGGCGCAATGATGACGTCCCGAAAGTCAACCTTCACCCCAGAAAAGGTCGGGACTATCTGCTCCTCTTCCTCTGCGGAGGCAAAGAGCATTCTGTCTAAGAATTCAGCGCGACGAAAAATTACTTCCTTGTCCTTAGCAAACCTGGCATTGAAGAAATTGGCCCCCTTAGCGAAGTTCGCCTCGTAGAAGTCGGCTTGAGCATTGAATGTGGCACAGAAGAAGTGCACCTCTTTCTTGAACCTAGCACCGCTGAAACGCGCTCTGCAGAAAGTTGATTTACAGAAATCGGCCTCGCCGAAAGTCGTATTGTAGAAGCCGGTCTCACCAGCAAAAATGCTGCCGAAAAAATCGGCCTGCCTATCGAACGTGACATAAGAGAAGTCTGCCTGCCCGTCAAAACTGACGCAAGAAAATCTGGCCTCATTATGGAATTTGGAGTTCGCGAAGTCGGTCTCCTCATTGAATTGCACATCTGTAAAATTGGCTGCTGAGGGCTCATCAAATTCCGCATACATGAAGTTAGCTCTCTTCGTAAAGATGGCCTTGGAGAAGTTGGCCGAGAGAGTGAACGTGGCGTGAGAGAAGTCTGCTTCGGTATCAAATATTGCCCCGGAGAAGTCAGTGAGTCCCGGAAAAACAAAATGGCGAAAATTATTTCCGTGTTTCTCGCGGTGATCTGCCAAGGCTTTGTCGAAGGCTTTATAGTCATTCGGGTGGCCAGAATGCAGAATACACAGGTCTTCGCCAGGATTAGCATCCAGGTGACAGACTTTGTAGTGTTTGCATTGAGGCATTTTCTTTTCCCCCCTCATGGGTGGTCCGCGTCACGCGGTTGTTCGACCCTCCTCCTGTGGAGGACTGAGGACTTCCTGATACGAGAATTCCTGCAGTTGGGCGTTGGTCCGCGCATGCTCGATGGTCATGCTCACCAGATTGCCCTGCTTGTCGAGGTCCACGTAGATGTTCTCATTGATCTCTTTTGTCTCGGCTACCTCATTGTCTGTGAACTCGACGATCGCTGTATCCCGTGTCCGAAAAATATTTAACCCTCATAGATCGTTTACCCCTGGTTAAACGATCTGTCAAAGAAAGCAATGTGGACGGAACCAGACGACATCGATAGGCCGTAGACCCCCCAATCGTTTAGGATATTGTGGCTTAGCGGTTTGAGTCTTGAGGCAACTCCGGAGCAGGAGCTTGTCGGACCTTCGCCTTAGACATGAGCGGATATTTTTCCGGACGCCTGATGGACTCCAGGGCTAAGTCTACGTCGAGGGCAGGCCAGTGAAGATGATCAGGTCCTGGTCGTTCGACGTTTAATATGGCCTGCAAGGAAGCGTCCTTGAACCAGGGGAACTCGTCAAAGGGAAGGAACAACTCTTCATCGCCAACCAGTAACCAAAGGCCATGTCGGGAGATATTGGTGACTTCAACTTCCGAAGTGACTATGCCAAGCGACTCTGATTTCATCTTCGTGTTCCTTTATGATGTCTTGCGCGATACGCAAGTCAGCTTCAGATAATCCTTTGTTCCTGGCTAAAGTGATGGACGGTTCAATCCAGAATTTAGCTTCACCGTCCGCACTCTGGACATGAATGTGCATCCGAGGCTCCTCCCGGGAGAAGAAGAGAAAACGGAATCCTCTCTCGCGAAAAATTGTTGGGCTCATCGATCACTCGTTTCTATCCTATCTGCTGCCCTACGGCTGCACAAAATCTATTGATCTCGGTACTTCTTGGTCAATGCTCGAATGTCGGTTTCGGTGAACTCCACACCGTGCTCTTCCATGAGTTCCTTTTCCACCTTGAGGAGTTCTTCGAGCCGGATGTCCGCGCCGAATACACCGATCATCTTTTCCTTTTTGTCCCTCAGGGGCGCGGAGACCGTGATGCAGAGCGCTCCGGTGATTCTCGAAGTAAACGGTCCCACGACGTGAATTTTACCGTCCTTGACAGGCCGGATGAACCAGGGTCGGTCTGAAAAGTCCTCGTGAGGCTTGAACGCCACGTACTTGGCCCGCTCGGTGATGTCGGTGATGTTCTCCGTGACCTTCTTCCCTTCCATGTCGGCAACATAGCAGTACTGAATGAACGGGTACCTGTTGAGGAATTCGGTCATCACCTTTTCCATGGACTTGGGCTTTGCTGATTTCATGTCCGGGGTTTCTGTGAAGCGTTCCACAATTTTGAACGCCATTTCCCGGGCAATAAGCTTCATTCGATCCCAGTCGGATATGAACAGCTCAGGCATGTACCGCTTCACCAGTGCTGTCATTTCCTTGTCGGACATGGAGGTGACGCGGCCACCTTCGTACATATTCATAATTATGTCATAGATCTTGGAGATGGCCGGATGGCTTTTCTCGACCTTCTCTTCCCTCGACACATCCATCTTGGTGTTTATCCAGTGCGCAATCCCAGCCAAGCCGGACTTGTCGGTAATATTCACTATAGGGGGCCTACCGAGGATTTTCGTAGTGTCAAAGATATTGTAGATTTCCTCGTTTTTCAGCACTCCATCCGCGTGGACGCCTGCACTGGTCGCATTGAATGATTTACCCAAGAGAGGATAATTCTCCGGAATAGGGTGTCCCAACTCGCGCTCGAAATATTCTGCCACCTCGGTTATGGCCAGCGTATCCATTCCATCGGCATGGCCTCTTATCGACATGTACTCAATCATAAGGGCTTCAATCGGGGTGTTGCCGGTCCTCTCTCCGATGCCGAGCAGCGTGCCGTTCACACCGGAGCATCCGTAGAGCCACGCATACACAGCATTGGTCAACGATTTGTGAAAATCATTGTGCCCGTGCCATTCGAGAAGGTCTTCGGGGACGTTGGCGTCATCAATCATGGCCCGGATAAGCTTTGGCACGCTTCGAGGAAGCGCGGCCCCAGGATAGGTGACCCCGAAGCCCATGGTATCGCAGAGCCGTATCTTGATGTCTATTCCCGATTCTTCTCGAATGTCCATGAGTTTTTGAGCCAACGGCACGCAGAATCCGTAAATGTCTGCCCTGGTTACGTCCTCAAAGTGGCATCTGGGAACAATCCCCTTTTCCAGCGTGGCTCGGACCATATCGACGTACTTGTCCATAGCTTTTTTGCGATCCAGCCCCATCTTGAGGAAGATATGGTAATCCGAAACCGACGTTAGAATGCCGGTTTCCGTAAGACCCGCGGCCCTCACATTCGCCAGGTCTTTCTTTTGAGCCCTGACCCAGCCGGTAATCATGGGATACTGGTACCCCTTCTCGCGGCAGCGCTCCAGTGCTTCGCGATCCTTCTTCGTGTACACGAAGAACTCCGATTGCCTGATGATGCCGCGTGGCCCGGAGAGTTTGTGGAGATAATCAAACAGCGTGGAGATCTGATCCACCGAAAAGGGAGGTCTGGCCTGCTGCCCGTCCCGGAAGGTGGTGTCGGTAATAAGGAAATTCCTCGCGGGATTTATCGGCAGTATCGCAAAATCGAAGTCCACCTTCGGAACTTCCGCGTAGGGGAAAATATTTCGTAAAAGGTTCGGTTCTCTTACCTCACGGAGGGACCTCTCCTTATGAAACTTGTTAAACTCGTGATATAGCACTCCTCTTTTGGGGTCCCAGCTCGCCATTTTCCGTCTCCTCTGTAACCATTCGTTTAGGCGAGGAAAATCCCCCCTGCCCCCCCATGCAAAGGGGGGCGTGAGGCCGGCTTTCTCCCCCTTTTCTAAATGGGGATTTAGGGGGATTTTGTCTCCTCGTCGATTACTTCTTCACATTCAGTTTTAGGCCCAATTCTTTGAGCTGTTCCGGAGTCACCGCGGTTGGTGCGCCGGTCATCGGGCAGGTCGCCTTCTGCGTCTTTGGGAACGCGATCACATCGCGAATCGACGCTGATCCGGTCAGAATAGCCATGATCCTGTCCACTCCGAGTGCTATTCCTCCGTGAGGCGGCGCCCCAAACCGAAGGGCCTCCAAGAGGAAGCCGAATTTCTCTTCCGCCTGCTCAGGACTTATTTGAAGGGCCGAAAAAACCTTTTGCTGAACTGCATTCCTGTGGATTCTTATACTTCCGCCGCCGATCTCTGAGCCGTTGAGCACCAGATCGTAAGCCCGAGCGCGAACTTTCGCGGGATCTTTATCGAGCAGCTCCAGGTCTTCCTCCCTCGGGGACGTGAAAGGGTGATGCATGGCCTTATAACGCTTTTCTTCCTCATCATACTCGAACATGGGAAATTCGGTTATCCAGAGAAAATCGAATTTTCCCTCCGGGATTTCGCCCAGTTTTTCTGCCAAACTGTTTCTCAGGTTCCCCAGCACATCGTTCACCACCCGCACGGAGTCCGCGCCAAAGAGTATGACGTCTCCGGGAACCGCCTGCATCTTATCGTTAATGGCCAAGCGCTCCTCGGGACTAAGAAACTTGGCTATGGGCGACTGCCATTCACCGGCATCTTTGATGCGGGTGTACGCCACTCCCTTGCCGCCGTAAATCGCGGCAAAATCGCGTAAATCGTCAAGATCTTTCCTGGAAAGCCTCTCGCCTCGTTCCACCTTGAGCGCTTTCACGATCCCGCCGGCTTCCACGGCAGACCGAAAGACACCGAAGCCGGTATCTTTTACGATATCCGTAATGTCTACAAGTTCCATTCTAAAACGGATGTCAGGCTTATCAACACCGAATCTGGCAATAGCTTCGTCGTAGGTGAGAGCAGGAAACGGGGTTGTAAGAGGAATTTCAAGAACCTCCCTGAAGATCTTGGACATCATCCTCTCGATAATATCGAACAGGCGGTCTTCCTCTAAAAAGGATGTTTCGATGTCCAACTGAGTGAACTCGGGCTGACGATCAGCACGCAGGTCTTCGTCGCGAAAGCAGCGGACGATCTGATAGTAGCGCTCAAAACCTGAAATCATAAGAATCTGCTTGAAGATCTGCGGCGATTGTGGAAGCGCGTAAAAGTTTCCGGGAGAGATCCGGCTCGGAACGAGGTAGTCTCTGGCGCCCTCCGGCGTGCTGGTGGTAAGGAAGGGGGTTTCAATATCCGTGAAGTCTTCATTGTTAAGGAAATCCCGAACAATGGACATGAACCGGTGTCGGATCAGCAGATTGTTCCGGGCGCCCCCGGAGCGCCTCAAATCAAGGTACCGATATTTATAGCGTACCGCATCAGTCGGGTCGGTGTCGTCATCCAAAGGAAAGGGAGGCGGCTCTGACCGGTTCAGGATCTTCACTTCATCGACAAATATCTCTATGGTTCCGGTCGGCATATCGGGGTTCAAGGATTCCTCAGGACGTCGGCGCACCACACCTTTCGCGGCCAAAACCCATTCGGGCCTTAGCACATGGGCGTTAGCGTGCGAGTCGCGGGAATACTCCGGGTTAAACACCAGTTGGACGAGACCGCGCCGATCCCTAAGATCGACAAAGATGACGCCGCCGTGGTCCCGACGCCGCAGGGCCCAACCCATGACAACAACCTGCGCGTCTATATCCTTCTCAGAGATTTCCGTCGACAGATGTGTCCGTTCCCATCCGTTCAACGCGTCGAGTTTCAAGATTTGTCTCCTTGGAGGTAACTTACGATTGTGTCAATCCTTACAGAGGTCTGCTCTCTGGTCTGCATGTCACGCACAGTAACTTCTTGCCGGCTCAGTTCTTCGTCGCCGATCATTATGACCTTTCTTGCGCCCACCCTGTCCGCGACTTTCATCTGCCCCTTCAGACTCGTGGAAGAGTAGCGCGCCTCTACCGCAATCCCGGCTCCCCTGAGTCTGTTGACCAAGCTGAAAGCGGTGTCACGAGCATTTTCCCCGACAATGGCAACATAGATGTCTATGGACCTCGCAAAGCGTTCGTCGTCGTCCGCGATGCCCATAGAAAGTCGTTCCAAACCAATGGCAAAGCCTATGCCTGAAACATCCGGTCCGCCCAGCTCTTTCAAGAGGCTGTCGTACCGACCCCCTCCCCCGACTGCTTTTGACCTTCCAAGCTCGCCGTGAATGATTTCAAACGCGGTGCGCGTGTAGTAGTCNAGACCCCGCACCATTCTCGGTTCCAACCTATAAGGGATTTCGAGAATGTCCAGACCCTTCTGCACAGCCTTGAAATGCTCAAGACACGGGGCGTCCAGACTGTCCAGGATAATCGGCGCTTCATCGGCTAATTCCGAGCATCTCGGCACCTTGCAATCAAGGATCCTCAAGGGGTTCAAATCATACCTGCGCCGGCAATCCCCACATAGCTCATCGAGGTATTTCGCAAAGTATTCCCGCAGACGTTCCCTATATCCGGGCCTACAAGCCTGGCAACCCACTGAATTAACTTCCATCATCAGTCCGGACGCGCCGATGCTCGTCATGATCGCGTAGGCTGCGGCNATGGTTTCGGTATCNGTGTANGGGGAATCGTCCCCAAGGACCTCGGCGTTGACCTGAAAGAATTGCCGAAATCTCCCTTTCGATGGCCTTTCCCGGCGAAACATCGGTCCGATGGTATAGAGCTTCAAGAGCGAATCGCTGCGTAACAAGGAGTGTTCGGCAACAGCACGCAATATTCCAGCGGTGGCTTCGGGTCTGAGGCTTAGAGACTCCCCGCCACGGTCTTCGAACGTGTACATCTCTTTCTCAACTATGTCGGTGACCTGACCGATGCCTCTTTCGAAGAGTTCGGTACGCTCCATGATCGGTGGAATGATTTCCCGGAACCCGAAACGCTCCAGGCAAGTACGAGCCTTCTCCACGAGAAAGGCCCATTTGGTCGTCTCGTCCGGAAGTATGTCGTGGAATCCCTTTACGAGCCTGATCATTGGAAGCGTCCTTATTGCAGCCGCGGGAGAAATTATGCGATCAACCAAATTTTTTATATTAATTTTAGTGTGTGCCGCTCGTCAAGTGGCAGTGCAAATTTGAGGAAAGTATTCAGTTGTCTGGGGCTTCCTGGCCGCGCCAACCATTGCGAGGAGTGAAATCCCGCGTCTCGCGGGACTAGCAATGACAAATCCGGAGACGAGACCTGCTCTCCGGACGACCGATTACACAGATTTTTGGCAAACCAACAGGCCGGCTTCACGGGGTGGATTTGTTAACCCGCTCACAAAGCTGACAATGCAGGCTGCGCGATCTCGACGAAAGGGAAAAGAGAGATGATTATTTGGAGACTGATTTAGTCCTGTCGAGGGTAGCCTTGGAAATCAAGCCCTTGCGGTGGAGTTTTGTAAATAGGCTGCGGAGCCCTCTGGGGGATAGCTTGTATTTTTGCATGAGTTCAGCGTCAGAACAATTGTCACCGAGATCTTTCAATACTTCTGTCTGATTTACTCTGATCTTACTTGCTTTGCCACCGAGATTGACAGTAATTTCGAAGGTTTCTATGCCCATCCTCGTTGCGAGGCTGCTACGAGTGACTAAGCCTTTGCCCAACATCTTGCTGAACATACTAGCCAGTCCTTGAGAGGAAAGTCCGTGCTTTCTCATTAACTCTTCATCAGATAGGTTGTTGGACAAATCTTCAAGAAGCTCTTTCGCGCTAAGCACCGCCCTATCGGGATTCACGTCTAGCACTACTGAAATATTCGCCCGTCTTATATAGGGCTCTACGTCCGGGTCCACATTGACGAAGCGCACTTGGAGACCTTTGTCTCTTACGTGCTGATAGTATGTGCTGAGGTGAAAGGCAAACTCATTGCAAACGGACTTTACCCCCTTAAAATCAATCAATATTCCTTTGTCCGGGTTTCTGCTGAGCCATTCGACGGTTCGATCAAGGAACTCCTCCACATGCGTCTCCTCAATCGCGGACCGCTCCACCCTGAGCCTATAGAAATTAGGCTCCTCGACGAAAGAAAATGCAGTGTCCTCATTATCAAAGTAATATTTTCTTCTTGCCATAAACTTCAAACCTACGTGAACAGCGGGCCGATCTTCGGCACAACACTCGCCCGAACCAGGTTGCCTTCACACGGCAACCTTTCCTGGGCCTAACATCTGTTTGTTATGTAATATGTAACCACGCCTCGGGCGTGGCAAGCCCGGAACTCGGGCCAACGTTCAAAGTCCCCCCATTCCCCCTCGAGAAAGGGGCGAATTCCCATCTTCCCGCAAGTGTCGGGACCGAAGGGATTGGGGAATTACCGATACCGGCCGCCGGGCCATCAATTCTTGATGTTGTCACCAATTATGATCGCCCAGTAGTGTCACGGCCCAACAGCCACTTGGTATCAGAACCTCGCCCGCGATGATCTGATTTCAAGCCATCAAATCTCTGGTAACGTTCATCGTAGTATAATTTGTCCGAAGGCTGACATCAAGGCCAAAAAATCCGCGCATGGCAATTGTTCGGCTGGAATTGGGCGGGCACACTTCAGGCCTTGTGAGCCGCTTTCCGGTTCAGCGGTTGCATTTCTTCCTTTGATCATGCAATTCATATCGATTATGTACGGTGATATTGGCGCCGGCTTGGGAGGAATTCCTTCACATTCACAGAGAGTATGCGATGTACGAAACAATGGTCACGACTAATGAGCCCAGCAGGGCTGACCAAAATGATTGAACATGAAAGCCCGCAAGCAGATTTCCAGCCAAAAGAAAGACCAGCGCATTCACGACGAACAGGAAAAGCCCCAGAGTAAGCATCGTAATGGGTAAAGTGAGAATCACCAAGATCGGTTTCAGCACTGCATTAAGAATACCCAGAATTGCTGCCCCAATTAAAGCGGCGCCCAGGCTGTCAACTCTGATCCCAGGGATGATGTAAGCGGCGACGAGGATCGCGATGGTCGTGACAAGCCAATGGATTAGAATGGGAGACATAATATTTCCTCCTGTATTACCACACGTTGAAATTGACTTCTTCTTTGTGCAAATAATTCAAGAAAATTTATGAAAGTATGACACCTTTAATTTCTTCCGGTTCCTGGGCAGGGAACGAGACACGATCCGGCTCTGCAACCCCCTACATAAACATGAATCCGTGGTTCCACGAATCGACAACCAAGGCTTCCTGTTCATCGCCTCTGTGGAAACAAACTACCAGCACGGATGAGCCCGAGCGCACATCCGTGGCACCAGGCGGAGAAGTCGTAAACTCAGGCGTCCCCGTGCGGGCGTAGTCCTTTTCAAAGGGAATGACAGGCATCTTGCCTGTCATTCTTCAATCCCCACAGTCAAATAGTACGTGATTGGAATTACTAATTGCAACGATAAGTTACCGTCGTGAAACCACGTATCGAGGCTGTCTTCCCCCAAAAGTTCTAAGCAGCAGCCAATTCGTAACTTACACGGTTGTCGTCTAGGTTGGTTACACGGATTTTCACTTTCATGCCGGCTTTGACTGCATCGTCAGGAATAGACTTGTCCATGCGGCCGAAGACTTTGATTCCTTCGGCAAATTCTGCAACCGCGAGGACGTACGGGACGTCCTTTTCAAAGCCCGCAGGAGCGAACATTGCCTTTGTGTAGGTGAGAACAGTCCCCTCCCCCTTAATGGCGAACCATTCCATGTCATTGCTGAGGCAAACATCACAATCACTGCGCGGCGGGAAGAACTTGGCTCCGCAACGCATGCACAAAGTGCCGGACAGCTCGTTATTCTTTAGAAGCTCCACAAACTGCTCTGTCTTTGTCACACCAGTGAAACTTATGATGCCGAACTGTTCAAATCCCATGTTAATCCTCCAGTAGTGCTGATTCGTATTCAAAGCGGTAAGAATCGGGGAGGCACTTCTTGTAAGAAGTTCCTCCCCGAACCCCTCCTCAAGAACTTCTAATCTTTGCCGGAATCCTCATTTCCCCACGGGAGAAATGAGGATTCCGGCAAGTGTTGGAGTTTCTTGGAGGGGGTTTGGGGGAACCTTATTTACAAAGAAGGTTCCTCCAATTTTACCGGTTTGAAAGCAGACTTTTCAATCTACTCCAAAAATGCTCACATTGCCGTAGATGCCGACGCCGCCGATGTTATGGACCAGTCCNATTTNNGGNTNCGGCACNTGCATNTCACCTGCTTCGCCTCGTAACTGGAAGACAATGGTGCGGATCTGCGAGCCGCCGGTAGCTCCTATGGGGTGTCCNTTGGAGAGCAGTCCTCCATCCACGTTCACNGGTATCTTGCCTTCCTTATAGGTCTCTTTGTTTCGGATAAGCTCTTTCCCTTGGCCGGGTTCTGCGAATCCCAGGTCTTCGTAGGCCATCATCTCCGCGATGGTGAAGCAATCGTGCACCTCGGCCACATTCACATCTTTGGCTGTTATGCCCGCCATGTCGTAAGCCCGCTTGGCGGCTAATTGCGCGCATTTCAGGCCGCTAAAAGTGTCCCTTCCGGCCATATTTATGGGCTGCGTGGCCATGCCGAGCCCTTTTATCCAGACGGGCTTTTGGCAAAGGGCCTTTGCCTTTTCTTCGGACGCGAGGATGACACATGAGGAGCCGTCCGCGTTCGCGCAACAATCGTACATTTTCAGAGGTGTGGCGATATACTTGGGCTCAAGGACTTTGTCGAGCGTCAAAGATTTGCGGAAAACCGCTTTGTCATTGATCTGTCCATACGTCGAAGACTTGACCCGAATAAGAGCCAGGTCCTCTTCGGTTGTGCCGTATTTCTCGAAGTGTCCCCGAGCGTACATTGCATAGTACGCGGGCATCATTGTTCCAAAAGGGGCCTCCCACTGAATGTCCGCGCCACGTCCCATCCTCTCCTGCGACTCAGCAGAGGAGATCTCGGACATCTTCTGGAAGCCGAGCACCAGAACAACATCGTGAAGGCCGGAAGCGATAAGGGCGTACGCTGTCCTGAGTCCGCTGGAGCTTGACGAGCACACGCTCTCCACGTAGAAGGTTGGTTGAGGATTCAGCCCCAGGTACTCGGCCATGAGACCTGCCGGCGTCCTTTGCTTGTCGTATTCGGGAGCCGAACAGATCACTGAAGCATCAATCTGTTCTGACTTGAGCCCCGCGTCTTGCATCGCGTCTCTGTAAGCCTCGAAAGCCAGTTCTCGAATGGAACCCGGATAGGATCGCACAAACGCACTCTGGCCTACACCGATTACCGCGACCTTTGCCATGTACTCCTCCTTGTAAGGGGACTGGACTCTGCTGTCATTTGGAAGGCAGATGATGATACCACACGGCAGCGTCTGAGATCAATGAAGAGGCTTGGTTGGTTTAAAGAACCCTGGGCAGGCAGTTACGTGGGGCAGGCTTTCCAGCCTGCCTGTTTGTCACCTTGGCC
>WSSedB2T2DRAFT_1000040_pt1 | contig 11531 bp, 6 predicted proteins | sample WetSurSiteB2Tule_FD_9469 | JGI IMG/M metagenome (IMG submission 9469)
CGGCCGCCGGCTTGAATAGCTCTCTGTCTCCTGAACCGGGTAGAACCCTTCGAAGATCAATTCCTTATCTTTCTCCGGAATCCCTATGCCTGTGTCCTTTACCGTGAAAACGTACCTGTCCCCCTTCATGCGGCCGGTCACACTGACCGTTCCGTGATCCGGCGTGGCCTCTATGGCATTGCGTACCAGTCCCTCCATTATTGCCTGAAGCACATGCCCTGGGATCAACAATTCCGCCTGGTTTTCAAGGTCAAAATCCAAGCTGACCTTTCGGCCCTCGTGGCCGGCTTTAGCGCGTATGAAATCAAAAACGTTCGCGCCAAATTCTTTGATGTTGATCCGTTCCAACTGATCCTGCCTAGTGGGGAAAGTCTTTTCCAACCACTTGTGGATCATCGACGCGGCCTCTTTTATCTCAGGGGTCCATTCCGTCTGAACTTCCATTAGGTCCAGGGCCGCTTGCAGAAAGCCGGTAATATAACGCCGCTCAAAGGAATACCCCGTCATGATGATACTTTCCACCTGGGATTCCAGCCGGTTGAGACTCTGGACATGCCTATTCATGCGCGCCAGCGCACGATCAAAATCCGTCAGGCCCATATCTTTGAGTCTCTTTTCCATGGTGACCAGCGAGCCCCGCAGAATGGCAAGAGGAGTTCTCAGCTCATGGGAGAGATGGTTCAAAATTTTGGATTTGACCCGGTTCAGGTCTTCCAACTCGCGGTAGGAAATCATCAGCTCATCGAAGAACGTGGCGTTCTCAAGAGCCAACGCTACTACTCCGGCAAGAGAAGAAAGCACCTGAACGTCTTCTTCGGTGAACTGGCCGTCCTTCTTGTTCATCACCACCAGCACGCCGATGGTTTTTTCTCGCGTGTTCAGAGGAACGATAATTTCATTGCGGATCGTAAAACCTGTTCGAGTCTCAAACGGTTTGAAAAACTGTGGGTTCTCTATAGGATTGTTGATCAAGGCAGGCTCACCCGTTTGAAACACCTGGCCGCTTATGCTCCTCTCCAGGGGAAGTCGCACATCCGAGGATCGCGGTGGAATAAGGCCTTTGTCGTCCTGAACTTCTCGCCAGTAAAGATCTCCCTGGCGTTCGTCGTGCAGAAGGAGTCCTGCCGCTTCGGTATCCAACGCGGTCCTTAGTTCCGTGACCACCACTGACAGAAGATGGTCCAGATCAAGCGTGGTGGTAAGAGCCATGCTCGACCGGTAGAGCATCTCCAGATCATCCCGTGATTTTTGGAGCTTCTTGTAAACAGTAGCGTTTTCTATGGCCAGCGCAATGCTGCCAGCCATCGAACTCGCCAGGGCCTCATCCTGTTCGGTGAAGTCACCGCCAATCTTATTCATGGCCATCAACACGCCAATGGTCTTCTCACGGCCACCAAGGGGGACTTGCAGCGTTTTGCGGTTCGATGCATCAGTGAAACCGGGGAGGCGATAGTACATCTCTCTGGAGTTAAGAGGGACCTGAAGGACGTTGCGGATATCAAANCCGCTCTTTCGGGTCATCTCCGGATAATAACGAGGGTCCTTGGAAGTATCATTGACTCTGGCCGGCTCGTTATGTCGGAACACCCAGCCAGCGATACTACCGTGGAGCGGCAGTCTCAAATCATCGGATTGGGGCGCGAGAATATGTCTTGCGTCCCGGATTTGCCGCCAGTAAAGGTCCCCACGGTGTTCGTCATAAAGGAGGACGCCTGCGCCTTCGGTGAGCAGCGCCTTGTTCACCTCATCGATCACGATAGCGAGCAGCTTGTCTAAGTCCATTGTGGAGGCGAGAGCTTGGGAAACGTTGCATAAGATGGAGAGATCGAAAAGCTCATGCTCCTCCATATCCATGGCGTTGTCGATCAGATCAGCGGCAATCTTTTCGAGTTCCTTGACTCTTCTTTCCAGTTCCTCGTAAGTCGGCTTTGGCATAAAGCGCTCTCCACGCTCTCAGTGGCCGAGAGTTCTATTGTATACACTCGTTTGACGCCTGGATGGCGGCTCGACAGATATCGCGGAAGTTGTTCACGCCAGTGAAGAATTCTCGCATCATGATGACCCACAGATAACGGCCTCTTCGTGTCAGCTGGATAACCCCGTTGTCATTGACCAGGGCTCCGGCGACTCGGAAGAGAGAAATCTCTTTCCACAAAGTTCTTTCAAATTCTCCACCAAATTTATTTTCCTCTTTTTGAATGTCAAGGGAAGCCCCAAACAGCTTCATCATGAAATCATAGAGTGCCCGTTCTCTTTTAGAGAAATCTTTCTTCGCCAGAATGGGCCACTGGCCCTTTCCTACAGCCGCCAGGTAGTGCGGGACGGAAAAGGTATTGGCAAAGCAGGCCCCATTAACGTACCCAAAAGATCCGCTGCCGACACCCACATATTCGTCATAATCTACTATGTATTCATCTATCATGGTCTTTTTTCTGGAAAAACACCAGGAGGTTCCCCAGGTGTAGTGATCCTCCAGCCGGTCCACGATTCGGTTATAGAAAGCCTTTTCCTGACGATAGCTTATTGCTCCGAATCTTCTTGCGAGTTCCGCGCGGGTAATGTCCGAGACCATCAGAGGATAGAAAGTTACCTGATCGGCCTTGATATCTTCAATGACCTCCAAATCTTTCTCCAACATCGAAGCCGTCTGGGTGGGAAAATTAAAGATCATGTCCACATTTAGGGTGTCAAAGGTCCCAGCGTATTTTGCCAGTCTTTCTTGAATCTGCCGTCCACTGCCGTATTTGTGATAACGCTCCATCTGTTTGAGTAGCTCGTCTTGGAAACTTTGCACCCCGACTGAAAGCCTTTTTACTCCCCCATTCTTGAGTATTGTTACGATCTCATCCGTAAGATGATTTGGGTTTGTTTCCAGAGAAACCTCTTTTATCCCAAATCTTTTTTGCAGGTCCTCAAGGAGGACGCCGATCTCCCGTGGCAATACCGTAGGAGTTCCTCCCCCAACATATACGGATGAGAAATCGAAACCGATGTCGCCGTACATCTGGATTTCACGTAGAAGTGCCTTAAAATACTCGCGGGCTAAATCCTTGTCGAGGGGGAAACGGTTAAATGAACAATACGGACACAATTCCTCGCAAAAGGGTATGTGCACATAAAGGAGGTACTTCGAGCCCTCGTGCGGCCCTGGCGGCTGGACGTGTTCGAAATCGGTCAGTCGCAGGACGTTTGAGTACTGACGTTTCAGGAATTTGGTAAGTAGACCTTCTACGATCATACAAGAAGTCCTCCATGGACTCTACGGGCTGTGATGGGGCTCGATTTCAGATTCCTAAAATCGGTCAGTCTTGCCACGCCAAGCAACTTTGCGATACCCGACACCTTGGGGCACAGCATACCAACCTTAAGAGCGGCTTGCAAATCGTCGCATTAAGGACGAAGCCCGCGGCACCTACCAGGTGGGAGTTCGATAGACGGGCTTCTTGGGAAAGAGCCACAGCAACACGATCCCCACGACAAATCCTCCCATGTGGGCCCAATACGCCACTCCGCCGGTGTCGTGGTGGGCTGCCAAATCGGCAGTGCCGCTCACAAACTGAAAAACGAACCAGAAGATCAAGAACAGGAACGCGGGAAGCTCAACGATCCGGATAAGGATGATGATTATCAGAAGGGTGGTTACACGGGCGTGCGGGTAACTTATAAGATAGGCGCCCAATACTCCTGAGATGGCGCCACTCGCCCCCACTGTGGGGACGCTTGAGCCACCGTTGAACACCACATGAATCAAGGAAGCGCCGATGCCGCAGAGTAAGTAAAACAATAAGAACTTGAAGTGACCAAGGCGGTCTTCAACATTATCCCCGAAAATCCAGAGGAACCACATATTGCCAATTATGTGGAGCCATCCACCGTGCATAAAGATTGAGGCGAACAGCGGTACCACGGCATTGTCCGTAAACCCGCCCTGGTATTGGTAGAACTTTACAAAACGGAGAGGAATAAGTCCGTATTCCACGATGAAACCTTGAGCGCGCGCTCCTAGCGAGACCTCATAGAACCATACAAGGCAGTTTAAGGCTATTAGGGCAATAGTAACCGCCGGGATCGATCCCGAAGGATTGCTATCTCGTAATGGAATCATGAAATTGTTCCCCTGGAGCAAGTATAACTTAAAGTTTTGTCCTTTTCCTAGGGGGTTGTGGCGCGGCGCAATGCTTTCACGAATTCGTGGCAGCCGTCTTGGAATGGATTTTTTCTTCCAGCGAAATCATCGTGTTGGGCAAGGGAAATGCGTCGCGGTCTCTTGTGGCCTGATCCACCAGCTCCAAGGCTCACAGAATTTCAGATTTGTTCATATTCCTTGTCCCAAAGATGGGTCCGCGATACTTTAAGTCGGTCATCCTTCCGCGCGATCAAATGCTTGCTAATAAAATGCGTGGAAAATCCACACGCGGCGGGCTTTTTAGGCCCGCTTCTTCGAAACAGGTCTTGTTAATAACCATGCAACATCATTGACCGTTTTTGCCACATCTCTTAAGATGAGGTATTCATTACCCAAATCGCTCGTCCCAAGCTCAAATCCCTTAAGTTTCAACCCAAAGGCTAACGCATTAATATTTCAACAGGTTGCGTCCATGCCTCACGCTCCCTGAGGATGGCACGAAACCTGCTAGAGTTCATGAATAAAAGTCCTGGCAACCTGAATGACCGCATCCGCGGAAGGGATGGATGCCTTTCAGACTCGGTTGCAAAACCCGGGTATTTGCCATGCACTCGTGACCCGGGTGGCTTCGCAATTATTGATGCGTTTGATGTTGAAAATTTTTCGGTGAAAGTCACGGTGAATTGCTGGTGATGCGCCATAGATAAAATTGATATTTAGCACACCGTGACGCAGACTTGCTAGTTTCATTGATTTTGCAACCGACTCGGGGCTGCCTCAATGAGAAAGGCGCTTCCCTACACACGCTCACATTTTTTTCAAACGGTCACGAATTCTGTTGACAACGTTTTAGGGAGGTGATAGCGCCGGTTAACTGATAAACCTGAACTACCTACACACGGTCGGGATACAATGGGTCGATGCAAAAGAGTATTAGCCTCGCTGGCCGGATATTATAAAATCCTGGCGGTGATTTCTCTCAATTGTCTGATATTGTTTCTGATGATCAACCTGATTGCCTCCGGGTTGCTAGACCTGAAGACGTATTTCGCAAAAGAAGCTGCTATGAATGGGGCCCCTTTTGCGTACAAAAAATTTCACGAGTCGTTGACTTCGGTGCATCCAGGCCTCACCGAGGAACAGATCACCCTACTGATCGCCGAAACCCGCAAGCTATCCCAAGCCTATGAGTCTTTTACTCAGTTCAAGGAAGGCCCATACTCGGGCAAATATGTCAATGTGGACCCTCGCGGATTTCGGCCGGTCGGAAATCAAGGGCCTTGGCCTCCCCGTCGAGGAGAATTCACTGTGTTTGTTTTCGGAGGCTCCACCACGTTCGGGTATGGAGTAGCAGACGATCTGACCATACCAGCCCAACTCCAGAAACAGCTTGTTTCTGACTATGGCGTTTCTGCTCGCGTATACAATTTTGGCCGAGGCAGTTACTTCTGCGTTCAAGAGAGGGTGTTGCTTGAAAAACTGCTACTCTCCGGATTTGTTCCGGATGTGGCAGTGTTCATCGATGGCTTAAACGATTTGGTTCTCCTTGAGCCTGCTCGCACAAAGGATTTAAGGAAATTCATGGAAGAAGCCGAGGTACCCCTGATCCGAAAAATCGCCAGGGAACTTCCAGTAATGAAGGCCCTGGCGGCAATGTCCCCATCGCCAGGTATCGACCAGACCAACTTAGTGAAGGTCTTTAAGGCGACCCCTCCAGATCAGCATGCGAAGATGCTTCGGGATGTCGTAGATCGTTACCTATCAAACAAGAGGATCACTGAGGCCATCGCGAGAGAGTTTAATGTGACCCCCGTCTTCGTTTGGCAGCCGGTTCCCGTTTACAAGTACGATCGACAAAATTGCGTCTTCGGCAGGTTCGATTGTGAAGGCTACTTTCCCTCGCTAAGGCCTGGATACGAATTGATGGCAAAGGAAGTTCAAACCNNGGCACTNGGCCCCAATTTCATCTGGGCAGCGGACATGCAGCAGAATCTGAAGAANCCTCTNTACGTGGACGCGGTTCATTACAGCGGCGAAATGACGAACATGATAGCCAAATACATTCTGGATGAGATCAGAGACCGCGGTCTCCGCGCAGAGATTCAGGCCATCAAGCCGACTTCGAAGGTTGGCAAGAGTCGCCATATATCACCACAATCCTAATTGGATTACGATGAGGGTGATCCAGAACCTGGACCTGAGCTGTTTGTTTCTATCGAAGGACTTTAGGGAAGAAGATTGAGCGTGAAGCAAAGGGACTGAAAACGGAGACCGGATGCATCCGCTGACACGATAGGTTGTTTCAGAGTGCCGTGTTTATCGGATTGCAACTTTCAGGGATTAATGGTATAATATCAACGTTTTGGTTTGTCAAAAGTGCTGTGTTTGAGGGATTAGGTTATGCGTAATGCTTTAAGTCTGCTTGCGTCAGACAAATGGGAAACTCGAACACGTATACTTTTCTACACTGTGGGGATACTCACGGGAGGGATACTCACCTATACCTCTCGCCACTTCATCAACGGTGACGCGATCAACTACATAGAAATGGGCGAGGCCTTGAGGTATGGCAATTGGCAAGACTTCGTCAATTTCACGGCCAGCCCCGGTTATGCGGCCCTCTTGGGTCTGGGCCAGATTCTGCTGAACACGGATCGCGCCACTGAAATACCTCTTNTGAAGACAGTGAATTTTGGCTGCATGATAATCGCCATGTGGGCCTGCGATCTCCTGCTGAAATCTCTGAAAAGGCATTATACACGGCTGATTGATGGAAATAGGACGCCACTCCCCTGGTTCATGATTATGGCTTTGGCGTACAGCATGTTTCTTTTCTGTGCTCTGGATTGGGTCCGTCCAAGGCTGGTCGCTCCGGAGATGGCCGTCTTGGCCTCCGTTTTGCTTTCAATGACTGTCATTCTGCAGATAAGAGAGGACCCTAACCATTACAGGAAGTTCTTCTTGTTGGGANTCTCATTGGCCGTGGCGTATTTGCTGAAAACGTTCTTTTTTCCATTCTCAGTATGCTTCTTTCTCATAGCCGGGTTGGCCTGCGGGTCAATCAAGAAGGCGATCCCGAGAGTTTCGGTTGCAGTCGTCACCATGCTGCTGGTGTGCTCGCCGTGGTTGCTGGCGTTGTCCTATAAGTTGGGGCATCTCTCCTATGGCGAGACAGGTAGCCTGAACTATGGGATATATGTGAAGGGTGAGGGAAATAGCATCCATTCACCGGTCTTGTTAACCAAAGCGCCTGAAGTATTGCTCTACCAAAACACCCCCTTTGAAAACTCTACACGGCCGGCAACTTTCGATCCAAGCTACTGGAAGATTGGAATCAAGCCTATCTTCGATCTGAATGCGCACGTCAGGCTATTTCTGGAGCACACGTATCAGATATGCTGTGAGCAGCCGTGGTTTCTTTTGCTGATATTATTGTGGGTCGCGTGGAACGCCAGGCTTGGTTCACTGAGATTCGGTCGGTTATCGCCCTTTCCGGTTCAGTTATATCTGGCTCTACCGGCAGTAATTGGCATTGCAATGTACAGCATTATTCACGTGGAGATGCGCTATCTTGCCCCGTTCATGTTTCTTATATTTGTCGCCTTGGTGCTTTGTCCCAGATACGACCAGACGGATCGCGCGATGGCTCACAAATCTATCGTCAGTGCTTCAATACTGGTGGCAGCCATTCTGGGATTCTGTCTGAGCACGGTGGTTGATCAGAGCGTTCGGAGTTTGGTTTCTACCAGTGAAAAACCTTCATACAAAGAAGCTTTTTTTCAAATGATGGCCGTGAAGGACTACCTGAAAGACCAGGGGGCGAAGGGAGGATCTCAGGTAGCGCTGGTGGGTGTTCCTCCATCATACTGGGGAAGAATGGCCGGAATAAAGATTTCCGCGGAAATTCCGAGAGATGAGGAAGTCTTAACAGCCACTCCTGAAAAAAGAAAGGAGTCTGTAGAAACCCTGAGATCGGTCGGAGTAAACATATTTGTGGCAAAGGGCAAAGACTTTGCGAAACTCACCGAAGAAGGCTGGGAATTGGTTCCCGGTACCAGGGACTTCTATGTGTTCGCAGGTGGAGCCAAACCAGCGGAATCGAGTCAGATTGCAGACTTGAAAGAGGGGAGTCCGATTCAAGCTTCCGCCCCTGTAATCCCTGCCGCAGGCCTTCCCATGAATTAGCCCCGGAAGTGCCTATAGATACGGAACCCTTGGAATCAAGGACTCACGCGAAACTACATCACAGAAACAAAGATGAGTAGGTACAAGTCGAGGCATTTCGGCGCTTGCAGGCCAAGAAGGGGGTCTGCTACAATTGGCTTCTCGCTTGGGACCTTATCAATTCCCCAAAATTGCTTTCCAGATAGCGACTGAGAATATTAGCCAGAACCTGGTTGCCTTCTCGCGTCGCATGGCCATGATACCAATGGTCAAGTTGTAACCTCGATGGCTTCATGTCTACCTCAACTTGAACAGCGTCGATAAATGGATACTTCTGGCCTGATAGATGATTAACAAGTCTAGCAACCCTGCTCACTCCATGATCCATTAATTCCTGAACAAAATCTCTATGAGGCATTATGACAATGATTGGAACGGAACCGCGGCTCCGAGCCGTTGCAACGAATCGGTCCACGATGTGGCACATGGTCGCCAAAGGGTAATCTTCATCAAATAAATTCCAGGGGTAGGACCGGGCCTGGTGAGGGTACAGGGCATGCGGCAATGATAAACTGAGCTGTTTAAGAACCGGCCTCCGCCAATGGAAAAACGAAAAAATCCACGGGAAGGAGAGACTCGGTAGATTTTGGTCAAACTGATACCAATAGTCTAATTTGGCCAATTCATTCAAGAATGCCGGGTCATCGAGTTTGCTGAAATCCTCAGCGCATTTTAAAGGATTTGATACAAGCTTGAATCCGGCGCCATTTCTGACGAAGAGAGGCTTCGTCAGTCTCACGGGGTCGATATATGTGTAAAAAGGGCGATAAATATTGACGACACGATTTATGTTTTCCGGAAAAATGCACAGCATCACTATTTTTGTACGAACAGGACTTTGAAGTTCGTATTTCAACATGGCCTGATCAGTTCCGTATGCTCCTACCCCGAAGTTGAGTACGTTTGATCTCAATTTTTCCGCCAGGGAAGTCTGCCAGGTATCTTCATCTTTTACATTTGCACAATACGTGAAAGAGTCTCCGTATGTGGCTATCAATGTTGTATCGTATGAAGTGCACGTGCGCCTCTCTCCGTGAGGGCCGTGATGATAAACAATGTTGTCTATATCCTGATATATTATGTTCGGAGGATAGTCCCATCCCAAGTCGGGATGAAACATTCTGAATCCGGGAATCGAGCCCTTCTGGGCCGCGGTTGTTCCGGAGGAATCTGATATGAACTTCGGCTGGTCTAGCGAAGGCTGCTTCCGTTGCGCCAGATGAAATTCTATGCTTCCTTGCCCGACCCGTCCTGTTATTCTCGTAGGTACCATTTTCTTGATCAAGATATATGAAGCAGCCTCCAAAACCACCAGAGCCGGCACGAATCCCAAAACCCAGAAAACCAAGACCTTAATCCAAGGTGGTCGATGAGACAATACTCTCTCCCGTTTTACCGCAGAGTGCCGAGAAGGAAGACGGTTTAGACGAAAGCAAATGTATAGGCTTTCACTTACGCGTGGGGTCGTTCTGTCATTGCGAGGAGTGAAACGACGAAGCAATCCCGCAGGGAAGTAGATTGCTTCGCTTCGCTCGCAATGACATGCCCTGGATCAACTCTTTCCCCCACATAAGTTAATGGTTACCCTTAAGTTCTAATGTCTCTTCATCCTGGGCGGCGACAGGGCAAGTATAGGGGCTATAATCTCGTCGAATGCAGACGATGTCGGAGACGTAGGATACTCAAGGACAAAGGGTTTCCCCTCATCCGATGCGACGACAAGCCGAGGATCGATGGGAATCCTGCCCAGGAAGCGGAAGCCCGTCTCCCTTGCCAACTTTTCTCCTCCGCCACTCTTGAAGAGATCGTGTCTCGCTCCGCAGTCCGGACAAATGAATCCGCTCATATTCTCAATGACGCCGAATATAGGCATCTCAAGGCTCTTGCAGAACCGAATGGACTTTCTTACATCCTTCAGAGCCACTTTCTGCGGGGTGGTCACTATTATGGCTTGTGAACGTGGCGGGGCCATCTGACATATTGAAAGGGGCTCATCCCCGGTTCCGGGCGGCGCGTCCACAATGAGAAAATCGAGCTGGCCCCAGTCAACTTCCGCGATGAACTGCTTTATCATCTGGTGTTTCATCGGGCCTCGCCAGATAACGGCCTCATGGGCCTGATCCTTCACCACGAACTCAATGGACATTACCTTCAAGTGATCGTTGTAACGGACCGGGACAAGTCCCCTGTCCGACTTTTGGGACGCGGAGACTCCTTCAAGCTGAAGAAGAGTCGGAACGCTGGGGCCATGAATATCAATGTCCAGCAGCCCGACTTCGCGATCCGCTGCTGCCAGGGCTGCGGCAAGATTTACCGCTACGGTGCTTTTGCCCACTCCTCCCTTTCCGGAGAGTATCATCAACGTATTCTCTATTCGGGTGAGGCTGTCCGCGAGCATGAGGTCCTCTCGAAGTTCCTGAAACTCTTCTTTGGAAAGAGGTGGCTTCTTATGTTGGTCTGTCATTTGTGCCCTATTCTTTGCAGTGGCTTTTTAGGCTACGTCTATGCTTTCCAGCAGCTTTTTCGCCTTTACCCTATGGACGTCGAGGCCGACTTCCTTCGATGTGAGTCCCATGGCCAACCCTAACAGTTGGGTAAGGTAAAAGGTCGGTATCTTGCGCTTTTCCTTGGCCTTTCTAGCTAAGACAATCTGTCCCATGTCGAACTGTTCAAAACAAGAGGGGCAGACAACTGAAAGTGCTTGGATGTTCCGCTCGCGAATGTATGAGAGTTTCTGGTTTGTGATGGCATAGCCCGCGTCTTGATCCGCATTCGCGCCGAGGGGAGACCCGCAGCAGAGGAACTTTCGGGAGTACTCCATAGGTTCCACACCAATAATGGAAAGCAGATGGTCCATCTTCACAGGAACGTACGATTCCGCCTCTGAAAGCTCCTCGGGGTACATCATCTTAGGGGGGCGGAAATAGTGGCAGCCATAATGGCATCCCACACGCAGTGGTATCTCCCGCACCGTCTCCTTGACGATCTTTTCCACGACGGTGTCCTGATATAGGACGTCCAGGATGTGCGTTACTTGAATAGTCCCCCTGAAATGATGCTTGTGCTCGTCCAGGATCTTGTTTACTTTGCGCCTCTTCGAGTCACTCTGCTTCAGGACATGATTTGCTTCTTTCAAAGTGTTTACACACCCCGAACATAGAGTAAGGAGGTCCAGCCCAGC
>WSSedB2T2DRAFT_1000041_pt1 | contig 11521 bp, 11 predicted proteins | sample WetSurSiteB2Tule_FD_9469 | JGI IMG/M metagenome (IMG submission 9469)
GGTTCGATGGTGAAAACCATTCCCTCTTCGAGGACCCCTCTACCTCGGGGGGACAGGTAAGGGGGTTCGTGGATCTCCATTCCGACGCCGTGCCCTAGACCATGAAGGAAGTACTTGCCGTAGCCCGCCTTCTCGATGCACTCTCTGGCCACAGCGTCCAGTGCACGCGCCCTCACGCCAACTTTGGCGGCATCCAATGCCTTCATGTGGGCATCATATACCGCCCGGTGAATCTTGACCTGTTCCGGCGAGGGGGAACCAGTAATGCAAGTCACTGTCTCGTCGCTGTTATAGCCTTCGAATTGGCACCCGAAGTCAATGACTACCATATCTTGCGGTCCAATGACTCGCTCCGACGCCTTCCCGTGCGGTAATGCGCTGCGCTCTCCGGAGGCTACTATGGTGTCGAAGGCGATACCCTCGGCGCCTGCTTTCCGGAAAAGGGCCTCCAGCTCGCCGGCGACTTCGGTCTCCCTCTTGCCCACTAACCCTCCATCGACTACTTTGCGACACGCCGTAGAGGCAAGCGCTGCGGCCTCTCCGATCTTTTCCTTTTCCTCGGTCGATTTGCGGATGCGAAGGCCCTCCACAAAGTTGCGTTTTAGGAGGATGACCTCCAGTTCCGGAAGCCTACTCTTCAACTGGGCCATAAATTCGTAACTGACCCGCGAAGACTCAACCCCGATTATGCGTACCCGCGCGCTTTTGATTGTGCGGGTCAACGAATCGAGCTTGTTGCGCACCACATGAACACGAAATCCTCGGGCTTCCTGCCGAGCCTGTGTCTTGTACCTTCCGTCAGTGAAGAGGTGACGCTCGGTCCGAGTTACCAGCATAGCAGCGTCTGAACCTGAGAAGCCGCTCAAGTAGCGCAAGTTGGTGGAGGACACGATTTCGGAGGTATTAAATAGGAGTGCGTCCACCCCCAGTCTTGGCAGGCGCTCGTGAAGCGAAAGCAATTTAGAATTCATGCTTCTGACGGGTGGCTGGATTTCATTTGCTCGATGTTCCCGAGCCAACGCTGAAGGACTTCTAGAACCAGATTTTGGCGGCCTTTCCTGCGAGCCTCTTCCTTAGCCTCTTGTAATGACTGCTCCTCTGGGTGCCTGGCCGCAAGATGGGTGAAAATCTCCAAAGCGCGATCGAAATGCCCTTGACGCATGAACTCATGTCCCATTGCCGCAGTTACCGGTATAAAATCCGCCGTCTTAAGTCTCTTTTCCGGGATCCCGCACGGGGCAAGGGCCCCTTCATCCGTGGGGGCGCCAACTTCCTGCTCTGGGAGTCCGAGGTCCAGGCTCGAGGCAAAGTCCGAATCCGTCTTAATCTGAGAACGACCGGGTCTGCGGACGGCTTCGTCGGTTGCTATCTTGAAGGTCCCTTTCAAAACTTCGTGAAGGGTTTTGTATCTGAGCCCTTCCGCGATGTTGCCACGTCGTAGCAGTGCGTCGCCAAGCAGATCGAACAGCTTCGCGGCGCGCACATACCTCATTTCTACACCCGTGAGCAACTCCAGTGCCTCTTCAACGTCCGCGCGCTGCAAAAGGGCTTCGGCTTTTTTCAAAACATGGTCGAATTCGGCTCCGGCCGAATACGGGCAGCTAAATTGGCTTGCGTCATCCTTGGTATCGGTTCCGCTCATGGTCACCGTTTGCAACTTAAGATCAACTCTATGAATTTATTACTTAATCTATTTGACTCAAATAGTCAAGGAGCTTTTTGGACTGATCCGCGGTTTGCGTATTCCTGACCGGGGGAGCTGCCGTTGGTAGCTCGCCGCTGCCTCGCCGGCACCTAGGCTGCCGCCATGTGGGAATCGCATAAAAAAGCTTGACACGACATAAGATCTCGTGGTTAATGTCTACTAAGTCGATAGACAAACTAATATTGGATTCCATCACATGCCGATCTCCCAAAAAACCCAATACGCAGTACGGGCCGTCTTTGAACTGGCAAAGCGTCAGGGAAGAGGAGCAACCAAGATCAGTGAAATAGCGGATGCTCAGGCAATTCCTCAGAGGTTCCTCGAAAATATCTTGAACCATTTGAAGGGCGGAGGGTTTGTCGAGTCTGTGCGAGGCAAAGAGGGCGGCTATCTGCTGGTTCGTCCGGCCAAAGAGCTGACAGTCGGTCAGGTTTTGAGATTTGTCGAAGGTCCCCTCTCTCCTGTCGAGTGCATGGTGGATGGAAAGAAGGTGCCTTGTTCCATGTACGGACACTGTGCCTTTCGTTCCCTGTGGAAACGAGCGGAGAAGGCGCTTGAAGAGATATACGACGGAACAACATTCGAAGAACTTGTGGTGGAAGAGGCCAATGATTGTCGAGAACGCGGCGCAGACTATTCGATTTGACCCTGCGGTGGCGCAGGCCGGTCTTCAGTGTTACCTGAGCCGGTCACTATGAATTGGAGGGGCCAAGATTTTTTTGGCTGTTAATGTCTATCAACACGATAGACGTAGTTGAGTGCCAAGAAGCGCTCTATGCCGGCCAATAAATCTTTGAATCGAGAGGCACCCGAGCACTAAACAAAGATCACATGTTTTGAGGTCGGTCCAGCAACAGTCACGTTTTTGAATAGGAGGAAAACCAATGGAGAGAATCTATGCCGACAATAGCCACAGCATCGGCAGGACTCCGCTGATACGCTTGAATAGTATAACCACGGGACTTCCGGGGATAGTCCTCGCAAAGATTGAGGGACGCAATCCGGCGTACTCAGTGAAATGCCGCATTGGGGCCGCGATGATCTGGGCGGCGGAGAAGGAAGGCAAGCTGACACCGGGCTCAAACCGCATAACCGTCTTGGAGCCCACAAGCGGCAATACAGGCATATCTTTAGCCTTCGTTTGCGCGGCTCGCAAGTATCCTCTTCTATTGACCATGCCTGAGACCATGTCCTTGGAGCGTCGGAAGATGTTGAGAATGTTTGGGGCCGATCTTGTTCTGACGGAGGGCGCCAAGGGGATGCCGGGTGCTATTGCCAAGGCGGAGGAGATCTTGGCCGGTGACCCTGAAAAATACTTCATGCCGCAGCAGTTTAAGAATCCGGCAAACCCCGAAATCCACTTCAAGACAACGGGCCCGGAGATTTGGGACGACACGGACGGAAAGGTGGACATTCTGGTATCCGGTGTTGGCACGGGCGGCACCATCACCGGTGTGTGCCGGTTTATCAAGAATGAAAAAGAGAAGGATATCTGGTCGATTGCCGTTGAGCCCATTCATTCCCCAGTGTTGACGATGATCCGAAACGGTGAGGAACCAAAGCCTGGTCCGCACAAAATTCAGGACATCGGTGCAGGCTTCAAACCTGATATTCTGGATCTGGACCTTGTGGACGAAATCGCAACGGTCTCGAATGACGAAGCCATTGAAATGGCTCTGCGCCTGCACCGCGAAGAAGGGATCACCTGCGGAATTTCGAGTGGGGCCGCGGCGGCGGTTGCCGTGCGAGTAGCCGCGCGGCAGGAGAACAAGGACAAACTGATAGTCACCGTGCTCCCGGACGCTGGAGAACGTTATTTCTCGACCATTTTGTTTGAAGGTATTCTGGCCTGAAAAAGGCTACAAGACTTGAGAGTTACTGCAAAGGAGCAAACATGCGCTTTGAAACGTTAGCCATTCATGCAGGGCAGGGGAAGGACCCCACGTACGGCGCGGTGATGACACCGATCTATCAGACTTCGACCTTCGCCTTCAAAGCTGTCAATCAACCAGGGGAGTTCGACTATTCACGTAGCGGCAACCCCACCCGAAAAGCCCTGGAGGACTGTCTGGCGGCTCTGGAAGGCGGCACGGACGGATTTGTTTTCGCCACAGGAATGGCTGCGGAAACGACCATACTTGAAATGTTTGGTCCAGGCGACCATTTGATCGTCCATGACGACCTCTATGGGGGTACTTACCGCTTATTGGTCAATGTCACGCAAAGGCATGGAGTCGATGTCGAGTTCGTGAACCTGCGTGAGCCGGATTTGCTGCGTAAGGCGATCCGTCCCGGCACCAAGGCCGTGTGGACCGAAACTCCAACGAACCCCCTCATGAATATCCTGGACCTGAGGGAAATAGCCGACATCGCGCACGAGCACAACATAGTGACTATTTGTGACAACACTTTTCTCTCACCCTACTTTCAGCGCCCACTTGAACTGGGCATCGACGTGGTCGTGCACTCGACGACCAAGTACATCAATGGCCATTCCGACGTGGTAGGTGGCGCGGTCATAGTCAAAGACGCAGCATTGGCTGGAAAGATCAAGTTCCTCCAGAACGCTATGGGCACGTGCGCTGGGCCTTTGGACTGCTTTCTCGTCTTGCGCGGGGTGAAGACCCTTGCAGTTCGTATGGAAGCCCACAACCGTAATGCACTGGAGTTAGCATGTTGGCTGGAGAACCATCCCAAAGTGGAGCGCGTGCTGCATCCCGGTCTGGAAAGCCACCCGCAGCACAAACTCGCTAAGCAACAAATGACCGGTTTCGGCGGCACTTTCTCCTTTTGCGTCAGGGGAGGGGAGGCGGAGGCGTTCCGCCTACTGGGGGCGGTCAAGCTGTTCACGCTGGCGGAGTCCCTGGGCGGTGTGGAGTCGCTGATCGAGCATCCCTGGTCGATGACCCACGCTTCCATGCCGGAAGAATTCCGTGGGTCCATGGGCATCACGCGCAACATGATTAGAATTTCTGTAGGGATCGAACACGTTGATGATCAGATATTCGATCTCGAACGGGCATTTGAGAAGGTTTGACATTATACCGATTGCCAGGATTTGTGGCCTATCTGTGAGAACAGAACCGTCACCCCGGACTCCGATCCGGGGTCCAGTGTCTGGATTCCTGCCTACGCAGGATTGATAATTTAGCGGATTCTCGTCCTTCTTCGAACCTACGTTACTCACTTGAACGCACAGTCGTCTGTCGGCAAATCTACGTCAGCATCTCGCTAAAACAAAAGGCCCTGGCCAAGTTCGGAATTCCGAACCGGCCAAAGCCTAACAATCATGTTATTGAGGATCTGGGTTGACTTAGCTTCCGCTCGCGAGGGAAAGTTTGGCGCGTGCCATCTTTAGCTTACTAGTCAGCTTGCGATAACCTTCAGGATCCGCTGTTGCGTCGATGGCCACCAATTGCTGCTCGAGCCCTTGAAGCTCAGACGAAACCGCGGCTGCGTCAAGCTCCTCGACTGCATAAGCCTCGTCCACGAGCACGGACACGCGATCAGCTAACACCTCGCAGAAGCCTTCACCCACGGCAAACTTTATGAACCTGTCGTTCTCGAGATAAGAGAGGACGCCGGGTTTAACAAATGTCAGCATGGGTGTGTGCCCAATCAAAACCCCGAACTCTCCCATAATCCCCGGTGCGATTACTTCTTCAACTTCCTTGTCGAGCACGACCCTCGCAGGGGTCACAACTTCGACTTTGAATTTTTCCGACATAAACTTCTCCCGATGATCAGGCGGCGGCGCTTGCCAGTTTTTCAGCCTTTGTCCTAACCTCGCTCAGATCCCCGACCATGTAGAACGCCTGCTCGGGGAACTCATCCCATTTACCTTCAACGATTTCCTTGAACCCGGCGACTGTGTCCTGGATCTTGACGTACTTGCCGGGAGTTCCCGTAAACTCTTGAGCCACGAAGAACGGTTGTGAGAGGAATCGCTGGATCTTGCGAGCCCTGGCAACCACGAGCTTGTCGTCTTCCGACAATTCGTCCATACCGAGAATTGCGATGATGTCCTGGAGATCCTTGTACCTTTGCAGGACGAGCTGCACCGACCGGGCCACTTTGTAGTGCTCTTCCCCCAGGACGCGAGGATCGAGAATTCTGGATGTCGAGTCAAGCGGATCGACCGCGGGATAGATCCCCAACTCGGCTACCTGCCTGGAAAGAACGACTGTTCCATCGAGGTGAGCAAACGTCGTCGCAGGGGCAGGGTCCGTAAGGTCGTCCGCGGGGACGTAAATGCACTCGACTGCTGTGATGGAACCGTTCTTGGTCGAGCAGATCCGTTCCTGTAGTTCACCCATGTCAGTTCCGAGAGTGGGCTGGTAACCGACCGCGGAGGGCATGCGTCCGAGAAGGGCGGAGACTTCCGATCCGGCCTGGGTGAAACGGAAGATGTTGTCGATGAAGAGCATAACGTCGAGGCCCTGCTCATCGCGGAAATACTCGGCCACGGTGAGAGCTGTCAGTCCTACGCGGGCGCGTGCTCCAGGGGGCTCGTTCATCTGGCCGTAAATGAGAGCGGCACGGTCTATAACTCTTTCACCCTCAGGTTTCTTCTGGCCGGGTAGTACGCCGCCCATTTCCAGGTACAGGTCGTTCCCTTCTCTGGAGCGCTCTCCCACGCCGGCAAACACCGAGGTTCCGCCGAACTGTTTAGCGATGTTGTTGATGATCTCCATCATGAAGACGGTCTTGCCCACACCCGCGCCGCCAAAAAAGCCGATCTTGCCGCCCCGCATGAACGGAGCGATAAGGTCTACGACCTTGATCCCGGTTTCCTGGATCGCGATCTGTGTCACCTGCTCGTCAAACGAGGGAGCGGACCGGTGAATCGGGCGAGTCTCTTCCGTCACGACGGGGCCGATTTCATCCACAGGGCGGCCCACCACGTTCATGATCCGTCCAAGAACTCCCTTGCCCACGGGAACCCTGATGGAACCGCCGGTGTCCCTCACTTCCATCCCCCGAACCAGACCGTCCGTGGTGTCCATAGCAATGGTCCGCACCGTGTTGTCGCCGAGGTGCTGCGCCACTTCAACCACCAGATTGTCGGGCTCGTCGCTTATGGCAGGGTTTGAGATCAGCAGACCGTTATAAATTGCCGGGAGCTGTTGCTCCGGGAATTCCACGTCAACGACGGGGCCGATTACCTGAACGATTTTTCCCACGCTCATCTTAGGATATCCTCCTGGAACCGTTTTCAAATGGATTCTGTTAATGCTTTTATATTTAGGCTTCTCAGCCTTTCAATGCCTCGGCCCCACCGACGATCTCCATCAACTCGGTGGTGATGGACTCCTGACGCAAGCGGTTATGCTTGAGGGTCAGCTTGTAGATCATCTCGTCCGCGTTCGTGGTTGCGGCTTCCATAGCCGTCATGCGGGCTCCGTGCTCGCTGGCAACGGAATCAAGGAGACCCGTGTATACCTGCACCTGTATGTAGCGCGGAAGAATTCCCTCAAGCAACTCTTCCTCCGAGGGCTCGTAAAGGTATTCCCTGTCACGAGGAGCGTCGTCCTGTTCCGGCTTGATAGGCAAAAGCCTTCTAAATGTCACAATCTGGGTAACGGCTGTGCGGAAGCTATTGTACAGGAGATAAACTTCTTGGTACTCCCCAAGATTGAACTTTTCGGCGGCCGCGTCGATAACTTGTCCCGCAAGCTCAAAACTCACCTGGTTCATCACGTTGACGAACCTCTCGGCTATCTCTACCTGACGCCTGCGGAAATAGTCATTTCCCTTGCGGCCTACGTTAATAAGGTCCACCTGGACGCCCTTGGCCTTCATTTCTTTGACGAAGGCCTCCGCGCGCCGATTCAGGTTGGTATTGAAAGCCCCGCAAAGCCCGCGATCCGCTGTTATGAGGATCAAGAGAGCTTTCTGGACTGGCCGAACCTCCAACATCGGATGGGCGCTGGGATTGGCTCGGGACGCCAACGACATGAGGACTTCCCGCATCTTCTCGGCGAAAGGACGGGCGGCTTTAATGGCCTCTTCTGCGCGTCGCAACTTCGCCGCTGAAACCATCTTCATGGCGTTGGTTATCTTCTGTGTATTCTTGACGCTCGCAATGCGTTTGCGAATATCTCTGAGGCTTGCCATATCGACCTCTACATAAGCGGCTGATTCATAGGGGGGTCTTCTCAGCCGTCAACTGCATAATGATCAGACTATCGACAACTCGGGCGGAGTAAAGATGCCTTTGAAGTTTTCCAGTATATTCTTCATCTTGGCTTCGAGTTCCGGAGAAATGACCTTCTTCTCCCTGATCTCGGCTAAGACATCAGGATGACTTGATTCCAGGTGGCTCAAATATTGTTTTTCGTATTCCAACAGCGCTCGCAAATCGTATTGATCGACGAAGCCGTTGGTAGCGGCAAAAATGATTGCCACCTGTTTTTCGGCCGGCATAGGTTCATACTGGGGCTGCTTGAGGATCTCAACCAAACGGGTCCCTCGTGCGAGCTGAGCCTGGGTGACCTTGTCCAGGTCAGAACCGAACTGGGCGAATGCCTCAAGCTCACGGAACTGGGCCAGATCAAGACGGAGCGAGCCGGCAACCTGCTTCATAGCCTTCATCTGCGCGTTCCCGCCGACCCTGGAGACACTTAGTCCAACGTTAACGGCCGGCCTCACACCCGAATAGAACAGGTCTGTGGAGAGGAAGATCTGGCCGTCGGTGATAGAAATGACGTTGGTAGGAATATATGCGGACACGTCACCGGCCTGTGTTTCGATGACAGGCAGAGCCGTTAGGCTTCCGCCTCCGAGGGTATCTCCCAGCTTTGCCGCACGCTCCAAGAGTCTGGAATGGAGATAGAAAACGTCTCCGGGAAACGCCTCACGGCCTGGGGGGCGCCGCAGAAGCAGCGAAAGCTGGCGATACGCAGTCGCCTGCTTGCTTAAATCGTCATAGATCATAAGGGCATGTTGACCGTTATCCCTGTAATACTCGCCCATGGTTACGCCCGAATATGGCGCAATATATTGCATGGGCGCGGGATCGGACGCTGTGGCCGAGACCACCGTGGTATATTCCATAGCGCCGAAGCGTTCGAGAGTGGCAACTACCTGAGCCACGGTTGACCGTTTCTGGCCAATCGCCACGTAGATACACTTAACATCGGTATCTTTCTGGTTGATTATGGTGTCAACAGCAATCGCGGTCTTGCCGGTCTGGCGGTCCCCGATGATAAGTTCACGCTGCCCACGGCCGATAGGTATCATCGAGTCGATGGCCTTGATGCCGGTTTGCAGAGGCTCCTTCACCGGCTGCCTCTTGATGATGCCCGGCGCCACGACTTCAATGACGCGGAATTCGTTGGTTTCAATCGGGCCTTTTCCGTCAATGGGTTGGCCGATTGAATCCACGACTCGTCCCAGCATGGCTGCGCCGACAGGGACCTGAACGATGCGGTTGGTCCTCTTGACGGTATCGCCCTCTTTGATGTGGACGTCCTCACCAAGAATGGCCGCGCCAACGTTGTCCGCTTCGAGGTTGAGCACCATCCCCATGATGCCACCGGGGAACTCCAGGAGTTCGCCGGCCATGGCGTTTTCCAGGCCGTGGAGGCGGGCGATTCCGTCTCCTACGCTGATGACGGTGCCTGTTTCGCTGACTTCGACTTTCTTGTCGTAGTCTTGAATCTGCTGCTTGATAATGTCACTGATCTCTTCGGCTCTGATCTGCATTGTCCCTATCCCTTCAAGCTTTCCTTAAGCTGGTTGAGCTGGGTACGAAGCGTCCCGTCAAAAACCATGTCCCCGACCCGGGCCACAAGCCCCCCAATAAGAGCGGGGTCCACCGCTGTGGTCACCAACACTTGCTTGCCGCTTATCTTAGAAAGGGCGTCGGTTACTCGCCCCAGTTCATCCTTGGCCAAAGGTTCGGCGCTTGTCACTTCGCCTCGGGTTATGCCTCTAATTTCGTCCACTTTTCCTCGAAAAGCGGCCTCTATTCCGGCCAACTGATCTATCCGTTTGCGGTCGATCAGCAAATTTACAAAGTTGACCACCATAGGGTCAGTATCTGTCTTTTGAAGGATCTGCCCGGTGATCCTCTTTTTGTCCTCTTTGGTGAATACGGGGTTGCTTAAGACTTCACGGAAATCCTTGGAGGCTTCCACGAGGGAGCACAGGTTGGCAAGATCCTGGGCATACTTATCCAATGCGTTGTGCTCTTGCCCGATCTCAACCAATGCCTTCGCATAGCGCTTTGCCAGAGTGGTGTCGATCACTTCATACCCCCGACCTTAACAAGGTATTCCTCCACAATTCTCTTGCGGTCGTCCTCGTTGATCTTCTCGCGAATGAGCGATTCGGCCAATTCCACTGCCAATCCCACCGCCTCGTTTTTCAAGATCATTTTGGCCTTCCGCACTTCCTGGTCGGCTGCCAGCTTTGCAGATTCGACCATGGTCGCGGCCATTCTGTCTGCGTTGGATACAACTTTCTCGCTTTCAACACCGGCGGCCTTGCGCAGTTCCTCGCGCATCTTATCCAACTCCCGCCCCATTTCGCCTATTTTCTTTTCATACTCGGCGATAGTGCGCTCTGCCCGATCACGCTGTTCCTTGGCGTCTTCCAAGTCTTTCTGGATCTGAGCGCGTCTTTCGGAGAAGAAGTTGGCCATAGGCTTCTTGAGGAAATAGACCAGCACAGCGATAAGGGCTACTGTGTTGATCACCCTCCAGATGAGCATCCACGGACTCCAGGATCCTCCTCCTTCAGATCCTCCGGCAGAAGCAAAGGCTGTGCCGACAGATAGGACCAGCAGCAGGAGGAATAGAACTAGAGCCTTCTTGTAAGCCTTCATGAGATCGCCCTCCCAAGGACCTTTTCCGTGATTGATTGGGCAAGAGGAGTCATTTGGGCTTTCAGGGTCTTCCGGACCTCTTCGGCTTCAACCTGAATGGATGCCTTCATCTGATCGACGATCAGAGAAGCTTCAGCACGGGCTTTCTCTAGAATATCGGCTTCCTTTTTCTTGGCCTCGGCCAGCAGATCGCCTTTTTCTTGTGCCGCGGTTTGCCTTGCCTTGGTAAGCTCTTGCTGATGCCTGTTCTCCTGATCCAGAACCTTCTGTTCCAGTTCAACAGCCTTTTCCTGGTCCTTGCGGATCTTTGCTTCCCTTTCCCGTATCTTCGCCATGACAGGTTTGTAAAGGAGGGCGTTCAAAAGGAACAAGAGAACGACGAAGTTGATTATCTGGATGAACAGGGTGATATTTAGTTGAATCACTGACGTATTCTCCCGGATTAGCGAAGTTTTACGACCGTCCGGCTTCCTCCGGATGTCGGAACCCACCAGCCACACGACTTCCAACTATCTGATTTTTATGAAAAAGGATATTGTCTGAGACTCAAACTAAGAATGAATCGGCATAGTAACACCGCGCTCTAGACGTGTCAAGATCTTTTTCTCCAGAGCAGAAAGCGTGGGAAAGGCGGGAATTACTAAGAAATGCCCTCAATTATCTGTCGAGTTTATGCAAGGAGGTCTTGTCGGAAACCTCTTCGGTGAGACTGTCGCTTTCCTCGTAAGATGGGGGCCATGCCTGTGCGGAGATAGCCTCTAGGGGTTCTTCGTCACCAGCGTGCGCCTGCTCGGGCTCGGAAAGGGATAGCGTTTCCGCCTTCACGGATGCCATGCTGCAAGTTCCTTCGAAGATGACCCCTTCCTCGACAACGAGGCTCGGGGTACGAATGTTGCCGTAAATTTTGGCAGGAGGATACAATTCAATTTTATCTGTGGCCGTGAGATCGCCGTGGACTTCGCCTGCGATTTTCAGGACGTTGGAGT
>WSSedB2T2DRAFT_1000043_pt1 | contig 11309 bp, 7 predicted proteins | sample WetSurSiteB2Tule_FD_9469 | JGI IMG/M metagenome (IMG submission 9469)
ATCTTCAGAGATACCCACCAAATATCTGGGGCGTCCAGCTTCGTCCAGAATCGGCAGCTTTTTTGAGTGAAGTACCCTAACACCTTTGTTTCTGGTATTTACGTTCTGTTCAGGCACACACAACAGCTTGCCTGATGCCAAGGCTTCTCGGTCCTGTTCGTTGAACCGATCCGCTTGTTCACTTGGGAAAAAATCATGGGCAGACTTCCCCATCACCTCTTCACTGCCGTAGCCGTAAAGTTTTTCGCTGGCCCGATTCCAGAGCAGGTATTTCAACTCATCGGCATCTTTCAGAAAGACAGCGGTCGGGAGATTTTCGATTATTGAATTTAGAAGCGACCGGGTCCGTTTTGTCTCCTCTTCAGCTCGCCTAAGATCGGTAACGTCATTGATTACGGAGAACAGGAGTGTCCTTCCGCCAATAACAATCGGGCCGGAACACACTTCAACGTCTCGGATTTCTCCGCTGGCAAGGCGATGCCGGTAATCAAAGTATCTGCGTTGCTGAGACTTGGCCAGTTGCAATCTTTCCAAGGCGCGGCCAGAGTCGAGGAGGTTGATTTCCATAATTCTCATTCTCCTCAGATCTTCCCTGTCGTAACCGTAGAAGAAACAAGCCCCCGGACTACCGTCCTCTATTCTGCCGGTTTCTGGATCAATGATAAGCATCACTACATGATCATTTTCAAAAATAGCCCTGAATCGCTCCTCACTTTCTCTAAGCGCCTTGTCCGTCTGTTTGAGTGTGGCTAGTGATGCCTCCAATTCGGCACACTTTCGGTGCATCTCCGTTAGTTCGTGGATGAGTTCCTCTTTGGTCTTGTCTAGGTCGTTCATTGCGGCACTCCCATGCACCGTCCAAAAAGGGCGGGGATTAACGCGGAATTATGCAGTGGTCTTGCCATTTCTGTAGGGCAGGCGTGCCGCCTGCCTGCGTAAGCGGGAGACATAATACCTATATTATGTTGAAATGTCAGGTGCTTTTTCTTACCACCGCCTTATCGTTTGTAGCACGAGCAAGCTGGTCCTCACCTATCTCAACCATGGCACGCAGCGTGGTGTTCAGTAGATGGGACCTAGTTTCATACCGCGAGACCCGAACATTGAACGCCGGAAAATCCACTGGAAGCTATTGCCGCAAAGAAACGGTATCATGTCTCCCGAAATCCAGCGAGTCTTCTGAATACGTTGATGCGATCTCAATGTTTCAAGCTTTTCGTGAGCCGTTATCGAGAGATACTTTTAACTCGTCAAAGTTGAACCTTAGAAACATCATGTTGTCTTCGGCAGATTTGTGAAGCACGTAGGGTAGTCTCTCAAACACCTTCATCATCGACCTATTGGAGGTTAGAACCTCGGCGCTAAATCCCTGGATACCTCGTTCTTTAGCGATTTCTATCAGGTAGTGAAGTAAGGCGCTTGCTATCCCCCGGCCTCGGTAGTTTTCGTCGACCATGAACGCCGCGTCCGGGTTTGGGTTACCGGGATTGATCATGTACCGTGCTTCTGCAATGATCTTGCGATTCTCCCTGGGACCAATCGTGACAACTAGGGACAGACCGTCTTCCTCTGTGACATTGATATATTGCTCAAGATTCTTGTGCGGCATGCTTCGACGGCTACTGAAGTATCTGAAGTAGACCGACTCTTCAGACAGGTTGTAGAAAAGATCCCTCAGCATGGATTCATCCGTGGACTTGATCACTCTGACATGACCTTTAACGCCACCCTTGAAGACACGCGGAGTCCGAACACGACGACGCAATTCAGGTGAACAAATCCTGTAGTAGATCTGATGAGGATACACGTACCCCATTTCACGGGCCGACTTCATCAAACCTTCACGGTGATCCGGATGAGCGATTTCGATTAACGCCATCGCCCGCTCCCGGATGGACCTACCTCCCAGGTACGCAATGCCGTACTCGGTAATTATGTAGTTGGCATCCCCTCGATTCATTATGACCGAAGCTTTAGGACCAAAGGTCGGCACAATGTTGGACTTGCCGCTCCTGGGCGATGTGGATCGCATGCAAATGATTGACCGGCCGCCTTTAGACAGATTTGCACCCCTCATGAAGTCACTCTCACCGCCAGAGCCTTCAACGGCTGTCCACGCCGGATTACCCTGCCGAATTTGGCCTCTGAGGTCTACCTGCATAGCCACGTTGACTGCCACCATGCCATCGTGGGAGGCTATCAAACCCGGATCCAAGAGGGTATCGGACGGGTAAAGTTCCACCACGGGATTGTCATGTACGAAATCGTACAGACGTCGAGTCCCCATGCAAGAGGTGGCCAGGGACTTGCCTCGAAACAGTTTCTTCGTGCTGTTGTCAACGACTCCGGATTCAACAAGGTCAATGAGTGGATCGCTGAATATCTCAGTGTGAATGCCGAGGTGTCGATGATCCTTAAGAAAATCCATGAGTCCCCTAGAAATCCCTGTAAAACCGAACTGTACAATGGAACCGTCCTCAATGAGTTCGCTGCAATAAGCGCTGATGGTTTTTTCTCGTTCTCCCAACGGTTCTTCGGGCAACTCTCCCAGCGGCTCGGCAGCCTCCACCAAGTAGTCTATTCGGTCTAGTTGAATGTACGTGTCTCCATGAGTGCGGGGCATAAAAGGATTCACCTGGGCAATGACCATGCGAGCNGCCTCAACTGCNGCAACGGAGAAGTCCACTGAAATGCCGAGACTGAACCTGCCGAATCGGTCCAGCTCAGCTACCTGGATTATGGCAACGTCAATTGGAATCCGACGATTTCTGAAGAAAAACGGGATTTGGGAGTGATACAGGGGGACATAGTTATACTCGGGCATCGCCCCGGAATCACCTGCTCCCGCTCCCACGAAGAACGTCTTGATCCTGAACCTTTCCCAATTATCCGCGGCCAATCGGGAGGCTTCGGAGCCTGCAATGAATTGCACGATTTCTACATCCTGGACGGAGGATGCTTCAAGGGCTCTTATTGTTGTCTTGGGTTCGGAGCACATGCTGCCGAGGTATATTCTGTCTCCGTTCCTGATTTTCTGCGCTGCCTCGGTCGGCGAGATAAGTTTAGACGCATATTTGTCTTGCCAGCTATTCATCTGGACCACCCCCGACTAAATGCACCTTAGATTTCTATTCTGATAGGCTCCCGGTTTGCTGAGTAATTGTCAAGAATTTTACAGTGACACCCTGTAGTAATCGGTCGGCATAATACTAATATTGTGTTGACATGTCAGGTGATTATCTTACCACTGCTGCATCGTCTGTAGCTCGGACGGGTGTCTGCAAGGCCTTTTTCCGGTAACTGAGATTCACGGCGACCCGATACGGAATCCCCCGCCAACTGCGGAATACCCGTTTCAGAACGTTGGGAAGGGTGTACGTCTCCCGAAAAATCCAATTATAGCCATCCTGCAGTTCTTCGACAGTCATTTTGGCAGGCTGAAATACAACCTCACTTGTGTGATACTTTGACCAATCTCGCTCCAGAATGCGTTGATCCTTCTCCAGCCTGTCGTATAAGCGTGTCCCGGGGAACGGTGTGAGGATATGATACTGGGCAACGGCAATCCGAGTTTTCAGGACAAACTCAAGGGTGCGCCGAAAAACGGAAGGATCGTCATGATCCAGGCCCAATATAAAGCTCCCTATAACATTGATACCCGCACGATGAATTTTGCTGATGGCTTCTTCGTAATCTTCGGCCTTGCTCCATGGTTTGTTGATGTCCTTGAGATTATTCTGGGAAAGGCTTTCAAGACCGATAAAGGCATATCGCCCGCCGCTTTTTGCATACAGCCGAAGAAGTTCATCGTCCTTGGCAAAAGTAATGGAGGTCTGCCCGCCCCATTTCTTTTTCAGGGGGATCAAAGCTCTGAACAGCTCCTTCGCATAATTGGGCTGCCCGCAAATGTTATCATCGGCAAATAAAAAGTGCCCTGAGTCGAATGTGCGGATTTCGTCCAGCACCTCTGCTACGGGCCGCGTTCGGAACTTACGTCCGAATACACCTGTGACGGCGCAGTAATCACAATCGTAAGGACAGCCCCTTGTGGCCTGAATTGTGTAATAATTCGTATACATGGCCTTGTTGAGCAGATCCAGTCTGGGAATTTTCATCTTTTCCATCGTGCACAGCATGTCTGAGTGATATGTGGTTTGCATTGATCCTGATTCAAAATCGACTAATAGCTGCTTCCATATCTCCTCGGCCTCCCCGATCACGACTGCGTCGGCGTGTTTGAGGGCCTCCTCCGGCATCGCACTGACATGAACCCCCCCCAAAACCACAGGAATACCTCTTTTCCTGAATTCATCAGCTATGGCATAGGTACTGGGGATCTCCGCGGTATAGCCGGTGATGCCTACCAGATCAACCTTCTGTTCGTAATCTAACGGAGTCACACGAGCATCATGAATTGCGACAGTCCAGCCCGGCGGCGTGAGCGCTGCCACTGTCGGCAACCCCAAGGCCACAATGCCTGCTTTCCCGTGCCGGACCTTTCCCCAATAACCACCTTCACTTTTGGGAAACACCAAGAGCAATTTCATAGAATCATTATCTCCTCTGAGGACAGGCTAAAGCCTGGCGGGGAACCCCTGGAGGAGTGCAAGAGGTGTAACCTCTCGGCTGCGCTTTCCAAAGACCGGTGCCGCGAGACTCATGAACCGTCTTAGCACAGGAAGCGGGCTATTGCACGTCGAAGAAAATTCATTATCTTTCCCCGATGTTACTGCGGCCTAAAATGCGACCTGGCTAAAGCTCATGGACTCTTAGATAGAGCAATTGGTTGCTCGGTGCTCCATGAAGCCGGTCTCAATTCGGGGAAACATCTGCTAACCGCTGCTGTCCAAGTGTGTACGGAGGTGGAGCCATGAAAACGTACCGGTTTGTTACTACGACACATCAGGACGTTGTTGCTGAAACTCTTGAGGAGGCTATCAGGGCCTTCAATGGGGTCAGGCGAGCAGGGCTTTCGCCTAAAGTCGACACAGTCGGCCGGATAGAGGTCAGGGACGAAAAGGGACGATATGTCCCAGTGGACCACCCGCTGCGGGCCGAATACCTGGCAGCGAACAAGCAAGAGGAGATTCGTCTGTCAGCGTAAATCCTTGAGAGGAGGGGTCCGACGAGTCTGTGATCAAAAGCACCGTTAGAATAGATGATCTAAGTCACCTTATTGGAAGCGAAGTGTTGCACTGTCGAAAGGGGTGGGTTTGCCTATTTTCCAGTCGCAATCGAGGGAGATAACACCAATATTTTGTTGACACGTCGGGCGCTGCTTCGTACCACTGTCTTATCGTTTGTAGCTAGAGTAGGTTGGTCCCAAGCTATCGCCACCATGGAACACAGCGTGGTGTTCAGTGGGTGAGATCTATTTTCATTCCGCGGGACCTGAACATTGGACACCGGGAATTCATCGGAAGCCGGTGCCGCGAAAATACGTTAGTATGTCCAGCGAAATCGAAAGCGGATTCATCTGGAAACCGCCTAAACAGAAGTTCTGCAAGAGAAAGGAAGCAAAGAATGAGACAGACAAGTCTCGTGGTGGCGGCAGTCGCTGCAATCGCACTTCTGGGTTATGCTTCGGCACAGGCACAGGAGTTGAAGAAACTCAGTCTCGACGACGCTTCGGTGATTGGACTCACAATCCGGACCGATGAGCAGGTCAAGACTGAAGGCAAAGCATCCCTCAAGATCACGACGGCCTGGCCGACGACAGTATGCCTGGGCGAAGTCACCGGACTGGATGTCGAGGAAGCAAAGCTCGTGTACAAGGCGAAGGTGAAGACTGAGCTCGACGGCGATGCTTTCCTCGAGATGTGGGTTCAGGTCGGTGGCGGCCAGTACTTCTCCAAAGGAATGAACGACCCTGTCAAGGGCAAGTCAGACTGGAAGACGATCCAGACCCCATTCATGTTCCAGAAGGGCCAGAAACCCGACAAGGTCACACTCAACATCGTGATCAATGGCAGGGGGACCGTCTGGGTTGACGACATTGTTCTGTCCAAGGAGTCGCTGAAATAGGATTGCAGAACAGAGGCCGCTGACAAACTTCGAACGTGACTGAAAGTATCGCAGCCCGATTGCTTAACATGAGGCCTGAGCCCTTCGCCCCAAAGAGGGAACTGCTTCAAGTCCTAAGACTTCCGGGAGCGGGGTCAGTTCTCAACTCAGCTGCTAATCATCTTCCCTTAAGAATAGATCCCAGGATTCCCCGCACTACTTGTCTACCGATGGAACTCCCTATGCTCCTTGCCGCGCTTTTGGCCATCGCTTCGAGCACGCTGTCTTTCTTGCCTGTGCCTGTGAAAATATCGGGTAATCCCCAACCTTGCTCACTCGGCGCTTGCCGCTCTGTGCGGGACTCAGCCTCGGGCGCAGAACTCTGGCTAAACCGATCACTTCGGGCTTTAAGCTGCTCGTACGCCGATTCCCGATCAATTAGATCCTCGTATTTTCCGTATAACGGGCTTGAATTGATAACCATCGTGCGCTCGTCTGCGGAAATGGAGCCTATCCTGGAAGTGGGCGGGGCAATGAGGGCTCGTTGGACCACACTGGGGGCCCCGGAGGCTTCCAAAGTGGAGACCAGACCTTCACCAACCTCAAGCTCGGTAATCACCCGTGCAGTGTCGAGCTTTGGATTTTGCCTGAATGTCTGAGCGGCCGTCCGAACGGCTTTTTCATCTTTCGGAGTAAATGCTCGCAGGGCATGTTGCACCCGATTGCCAAGCTGCCCGAGAATTGTGTCCGGAATATCAAGAGGGTTCTGGGAAATAAAGTATATGCCGACGCCTTTGGACCTTACGAGTCGCACGACCTTCTCGATTCTCTCCAGCAGGGCTTTCGGCGCTTCGTTGAAAAGGAGGTGTGCCTCGTCAAAGAAAAAGACGAGCAATGGCTTCTCAAGGTCTCCGACTTCGGGGAGTTCCTCGAACAGTTCCGACAAGAGCCATAACATGAACGTGGCGTAGAGACGGGGCTGTTCCATGAGCTTGTCCGCAGCCAACACATTCACCTGGCCGTGTCCTTTGGCATCGGTGCGCATAAGATCCTTAAGGTCCAGCGACGGCTCTCCAAATAGCTTTTCGCCTCCTTGCTGCTCGAGAACGAGAATTCCACGCAAAATAGCTGCTACCGAGGTCTTGCTCACATTTCCATATTTCTGCATGAGATCCTTGGCATTTTCGGAAACGAAATTCAGCATAGAGTGAAGGTCCTTGAGATCGAGCAGCAGCAGGCCATTGTCATCAGCCATCTTGAAAGCCACATTGAGAACACCTTCCTGGATTTCGTTCAGGTCCAGGATTCGTGCCAGAAGGAGAGGCCCCATGTCTGAAATAGTGGCGCGAATGGGATGGCCCTTTTCACCGAAAATATCCCAGAACACGACTGGAAACCCTTCAGGACCGTAATTGTCCATCCCCAGCTTCTTGGCTCTCTCAAGTAGCTTCGGCTTTTTTTCGCCGGGCTTGCTGATACCGGCAAGGTCGCCTTTCACATCCGCCATAAATACGGGGACACCGTTCCTCGAAAACCCTTCTGCAAGCACTTGCAGAGTGACAGTCTTTCCCGTACCTGTAGCGCCAGCGATCAGACCGTGACGATTAGCAAAGTTGAGAGCCAAAGTTATCGGGACGTCGCCCTTGCCTACGAACACTCCTGGTTGCGGCCCCATGGTTCCAAGCCTCCCAAAGTTCCATATTTAAAGCAGTTATAAGACCGAATTATGCGGTGTCCTTGCCTTGGTGGCGGTCTTCAGCGTCTTGATCGACCACTCGACGGCTCTGGCCACCCCAAAGGCCGCCACACTGTCTCCCTTGGTTCTGAGAAGAACCATCCTGCCACTATGTGGCTAGAAAATTAGGGTTTTCCTTCTGTTATGAACGTACCTCTTTCCAGACGATTCCGTCAACCATTTTTCAGATCCGTGCCCGTCACCCGAAAACAGCGCAGGGGCACCCGGAAGACTGGGGATAGAAGTCTGAGGCACCATCCTTAGCAATCGGTGGCGTGATTGGCAGTGAGAAGCGCTACCGAAAATCCGAGTATGAACCTCGGAGCCATCCACCATTAATAGAGAATCTTATCGCCGCACATGATCGGTCTCGGAATCTTCATGGCAGTACTGGTGTCCTGGTATAAGCGTACCGCCTTCTCCTGTAGAAATTGCTTCTGCCGAGCCCTCGCAATGGCATTAGCTGATCTGCCCGTAATTAACTTCTTCGAATGCACATTGGTTCTTAGCCCGCTTGCACCGTCCGGCGCCCCAGGGCAAGTTCCGTTACAAACTCCTTCCCAAAAAGCTCTGCATCTGATTAACTAGCCAAAGTCATCGGTACCTCTGATGCTGCTCTGACGTGCAGTGTCAGGGCAGGGATTTGACAGTGAGGTGGCTTGCAATGCGCAGATCGACCGCCAAAAATGCCAAGGCAACCGGCAGGATCTTGGCAACTCGCATGGGAGGGAAAAGGTCCAAGAAGATCGGCCTGCCTCCGGGAACGCTGGTTCACGTGGGGGAGGCACTCAGCGAGAAGGTCAGGATTTCCGTCATCGACTACGACGAAACGTCATGTCAAGAGAAGGAAGTTGCGAATGTCTCCGATCTGGCGCCATATAGAGAGAGCCGGACCACGACCTGGATCAATGTTGACGGTATCCACGACGTGACTACCGTTGAAGCGCTTGGCGAGTTGTTTCATTTGCACCCTCTTGTGCTGGAAGATATTGTGAATACCACTCAGCGGCCGAAAATAGAAGATGCCGGTGATTACCTCTTTATCGTTTTGAAAGTGCTTGATTATAATGAGGAATCGGATGAGATAACTCTCTCGCAACTAAGCCTCATCCTTGGTCCCACGGTTCTGATCTCCTTTCAGGAAAGAGAAGGAGACCTGTTCAATCCGGTGAGGGAAAGACTGAAGGGGGGTAATGTTCGTATCAGAAAAAGCGGAGCCGACTACCTTGCCTATAGCCTCATCGATACTGTCGTTGATAACTATTTCGCTATCCTGGAACGGCTTGCCGAAAAAATGGAAGTGCTGGAAGAACAGGTGGTAAAGAACCCAGGCAGAGAAACCTTGCAAGGAATTCATCGGCTAAAGACCGACATGATATACCTCCGCAGATCGATCTGGCCCTTGAGAGAGGTGGTCAACACACTGGACCGCGGAGACTCGGCGCTGATCAAGGACTCCACACTGCCATATCTCAGAGACGTTTACGATCATACGATTCACGCCATAGATACAATGGAGACGTTTCGAGATATAGTTTCCGGCATGCTGGATATATATCTATCGAGTGTGAGCAATAGGCTTAATGAAATTATGAAAGTTCTGACCATCATAGCCACGATTTTTATACCGTTGACATTTTTGAGCGGGTGGTACGGCATGAATTTCAAGGACATGCCTGAACTAGCCTGGCGTTGGGGCTATCCAATGGTAATTGGTATTGCGCTCACGGTGGCGACTACTATGTTGATTTATTTCTGGCGCAAGAAGTGGTTGTGAATTTCCACGTACTGCGGCAAGCTTGCTTTTGGGGCCGACCGTATTGACGCTCGGAACCTGCGGGCCCATTGGGTTGACAAAGGTTTGTACGGGGTATATACCCGGCATTCTAATGGCCGGAGGGCACATGAATACATTGTTTTACTTGTGTTTTACCGTAATTGGGTCTCTTCTTCTGGCGGCCACGGTCTCGGCTGGAAACAAACAGATTGTGGGCTGGGTGGAAAAGGCCCGGATTTACCCCGGTAATCTGGTGCTTCAAGCTAAGATGGACAGTGGAGCCGATAATTCTTCCCTGAACGTCCTGGACGTTGTTGAGTTTGAACGTAACGGTGAAAAATGGGTGCGATTCGAGTTGGTCAATGATTTGGGCCAAAGCGTAGTCATCGAACGAAGGCTAGTGCGCGTCGCGAGGATAAAGCGCCATCAAGGCATGCGTCAGGAAAGGCCCGTCGTGCGCATGGGCATTTGCGTCGGCAATTACTACAGAGAAGCTGAAGTTAATCTCGTGGACCGCAGCAAGTTCAAGTATCCATTGCTCATCGGTCGCAGCTTCATGGGGGAAGGGCTGTTAATAGATCCTTCCAAGCAATTTACCCTGGAACCCGCATGCGGGGAGCAACCGAGCGTTGAATAAACTTCATCTCTATGTGTTGGCCGTCGTCCTCACGGCTCTCGGCCTTGGACTGTTTGTTTACAAGGCTTATGTTCTTGGCTTCCCGCTGGCGCCTCGAACGAAAGTCCAGGTCTGGAATGTTGAGGCACGTATCAGTTTCATGGCCCAGGACAAACCCGTTAAGCTCTCAATGTTTATCCCCAGCAGCACGAGACGCTTCGCGCTAGCGGACGAACACTTTATCTCCAGCGGCTACGGACTAGTAGCATCCGTAGAAGAAGGCAACCGGAAGGCTGTCTGGTCGATCCGCCAGGCACGCAGAGAGCAAAACATTTATTATCAGGCAGTGGTGCGTGCGGTGCGCACAAAGGCTCCAAAAACAGCAGAGGAAGCACCGGAGGTCACTAGTCCCGGCTTTGAGGGCCCCCATCTTGAAGCGGCAAAATCTCTCATTGCAGAAATCCGGGCCAAGTCCGCGGATACTCAAAGCTTTGTGGCGGAACTGATCAAGAGGCTAAATCACGCTGAGCCCGGAGACAATGTGGCCTTGCTTCTGGGTCCGAAGCCCACTCTTCCTACGAAGGTGGAGGTGGCAGTACAACTACTGGCGCAGGCCGGTATACCTGCCAGAGTGGTGCAAGGCATACGCCTTCAGGAAGAAAAGCACGATTTTTCAAAGAAAACCAATCTGCTGCATTGGCTGGAGGTTTACGACAAGAAGCAGTGGATTTCCTTCGATCCCCTGCGCGGCAAAACCCCTGTGCCAGATGACTGGCTCCGGTGGTGGAGCGGACCGCAAAACCTGGTGAACCTGGAAGGCGGAAGCAAGCTTAATGTGGTGGTCTCGGTGAGCCCCAAAGTAGAGGAGGGGATCACGGCAGCCGTCTTGCGCGGGGAAATTTCTAAGCCGCTTCTGTTGAAACTCTCTCTCTTTGGCCTGCCCGTGAACACGCAGGCCGTTTATCGGGTTATGCTCCTCGTTCCTATCGGGGCATTTATCTTGGTAATATTGCGCAATATTGTGGGAATCAAAACTTTCGGAACTTTTATGCCGGTGCTCATTGCCCTTTCCTTCAGGGAAACCGGGCTGTTATGGGGCATTTTCCTATTCACGATGATAGTTGCGACGGGTCTAGCCATACGATTCTATATGGAACGGCTTAAATTGTTGCTCGTAC
>WSSedB2T2DRAFT_1000044_pt1 | contig 11237 bp, 8 predicted proteins | sample WetSurSiteB2Tule_FD_9469 | JGI IMG/M metagenome (IMG submission 9469)
GAAACAGGGCTTGGTTTCGGTTCCTCTGCATGGCGGGGGGGGGGCCGTTCCCATCGGAATCAAGAGCCCGGAGCCCGGCCGGTAGGCTTATCTTTTATGACAAAGGACTTGAGCAATTTTAAATCGGTCCTTTTCGTTGGGACCTGCGCGGAACCGATCACATCCAGGGTGACCTTTTCCCCTTCCACGGTAACCAGGCACCACCCCCAGTAGGACTGCTGCCCGTCATTCCACGGCCAAATCACGGAGGCCCTGGGATTCTGGAATGCTCCGTCATAGAGAATGGTGTTCCTTTGCTGATCCTGCTTTGACCCATTCAGGGGATACAATCGCGGAGTCAGCCCACCTGACACCACATGCCAGACCCCCTCCACTTCTTGGACCTGAATATTGTGTTCATGCCCGCAGAAGTAGGCTACAACTCCATGTTTCTTGAGAATGTTCCAGAACCGATCTCGTTCTTTTCTTCGATCGATGCCGAAACGGCCATCGTAATTGTCGCAATTATAAGTCGGATTAAAGAATGGAAGAGAGTCCCACAGGTGGCCCCCACCAGGAAAAGCCGGCGGGTGCGACACCACAAAGGTCCTAAGTCCGGCCTCTCTTGCTTTGCCCAGGTCTCGGTCGAGCCAGTCAATGGTCTCATTGGAAAAGGCGCCGTGGTAAAACATCGTATAAGCAGCGAGAACCGCGAAGTGGCAACCGCCCATGTCAAAGGAGTAGGTCAGGTCGAGGTCCGACTCGGGGCCCGGGGTTCCGCCAATCATGTCTCCCAGCACTTCCCTGAAGACCTTGAAGTTTTCCCTCGCAGTAAAATACGGCGATAAGTGATCGCCGCACCGCACTCGTGGCTTCGAGGCATCGGCCACCACGGTTTCATGGTTGCCCACTGTGACTCGCATGATCATCCCCGCTCTTAAGAGGGGGCTGACCACTTCACGCCAGTGGTTCAGACTTACGCGGTTACATTCCGCCACCGAGGGGGCGTCTCTCTTAAATACACCGGAAATCATGTCTCCGGGAAAGAGAACCAGTTTTACTGATTCCGTGTCGTTCCGAGCCACAATATCTTTCACCATGACGTCAAGCGTAGGGTTAACGCCGTAATTGTCGTCCTCGCACCTGCTGGTTGCGAGTTGGCCGCGGCTATCGCATAGGACGGCAAACCGAAAGACCTGGTCTGCAAGTCCGTTGCCCGCAGCAAGAGACAGAATAAACAGGGCGTACAAGATCAGTTTACAAACCTTCATACGGGTTCTTGCTCCTGTGCGAAGTTTGGCCTTTCGCGGCGACTATCATGGAATCAGCGCGGCGCCGGCCTGAAGCGCGCTTTCTTTCATCATCCTTAAAACCGTATTGGCTTCCTCAAGAGGAAAAGTGTCAACAACAGTTCGGATCGGGATTTCGGCAGCCACCCGGAGAAGTTCGGCTGCGTCCCGGCGAGTGGTATTGGCAACACTTCGCATTGTTCTCTCGCCGTAAATAAGGCCATAGTCGAATTCAGGGATTCGGCTCATTGTAATCCCGGCTAGAGCCAGGGTGCCCCCCTTGTCGAGCGCTCGCAGTGCGTGCGGGACAAGCGCGCCAGCGGGAGCAAATATGATCGCAGCGTCAAGAGATGCGGGAGAAGCTTCCTCGGCTGTCCCAACCCACGCGGCCCCCAACTCTTCGGCCAGTTTCTGATGGCGCAAGCTTCGCGTGAACACATAGACTCGGCAATCCATGTTTACTGCCACCTGAATCACGACATGGGCCGAGTTGCCAAAACCGTACAAACCCAGCCTTTGTCCGGGTTTGATTTCGCTCAACCGCAAGGCCCTGTACCCGATCACCCCTCCGCAGAGTAAGGGAGTGGCGTCGGCATCCGAAAACAGCTCCGAAATGGGGAACGCGGACTCTTCCGGAACCACCATATATTCGGCATACCCCCCGTTCACGTGATAGCCGGTGAAGACGGCATTGGAGCACAGGTTCTCTCGCTTTTCCACACAGAAGTTACACGAGCCGCACCCGACAAAAAACCATGTCACGCCCACGCGATCCTGTGTTCGGAAGCGATGCGTATTCGGCCCCGCTTTTTCCACTCGTCCAACAACTTGATGGCCTGGAACCACCGGTAACACTGGTAACGGTAAATCACCTTCGGCAGTGTGTAAGTCCGTATGGCACACCCCACATGCCCCCACTTTGATGAGGATTTCGCCTGTGCCGGGTTCCGGCAGGGGAATGTCGGCTCTTCGCAAAGGCTTCTGCTCTATGGGAGCCGGCCGATCCAGGAGCATGGCCTTCATGAATGATTCCTGCCTCACTTCATAACCAAATTATTGTTCAAAAGACTGGGGGAATCCGTTTGAGTGCTGCACTAATATACTGAACGCTCTGCCCTTGGCTCACTTGATCACGTCTGTGGAAAGCGTAGTCTTGTCGGAGAATGTCGCTGTCACAATAAGCCTGGATTTGGGGTCTGACAACAGCCCGTTGTCCGCCGCGTAGAGATAGAAAGTCCGCCGGCCCGAAACGGGGAGTTGCAGCGTTCCCGGCTTCTCATTTATCAACTTATAGATTTTCGGGTAAAGCGCGACCCCGAGTAACATTGCAGGTGCTTTGGGTTCACTGGACCATCGACTGGCCCCATCCGAGCTGTTGACTTCCACCTTAACGAGTTTTTTGTCCTCCACCTGTAGTTTCATGATGAAAGTTCCGTCAAGATATCCATCCTTTGCCGGTCTGGTGGATGTATTGACGAGATCAGCGATGAAGCCTCTGAATTCACAGGTTATGAGCCCTTTGGCTCTGGCGGCTTCGTCGGTTCCGGGAACAACGGTTGACGTAGTTGCCAAAGGTGCGCGTACCGGCTGCTGGTAGGACGTACCGTCAGCCAAGTGAACGACCATGCGTAGCCGGTCGTATGCTGTTGCCAGGTCACCGGGATCCGAGGCGTATACGTAGAACTGGGTCCTTTTGTCTATGGGGACCTTCACGGAGCCGTCCCCATTATTCAACAAAGCGGTCGGCGCGCTCTGGTAAGCCACTGCCAATCCCCAATTGCCCTGACCTGTTCCTGTGGTCCCCCATTTAGTGGGCCCGCCCAGAAGGGTGTTGATTTCAATGCCGGTGATAAAGTTTTTCGGTGAAACTTCAATATCTAACCCAAAAAGTGCGTCTGCAACACCATCAGGTTTCATACCCGAATATGGCCCCACTGCATCGGTCGAGACGAATCCCAGCCACGTTGCCAAAAAATTTACTTTGGCGGGGAGGACTGCCGATTCATCTTTTTTCTCCTCAGCCGTCTGAGAGATTCTTTGCGCTGGGCACCTGGAAACCCCTCCTCCGCTGAATGCAACGGATACCCAATAATTTGTCTTTCCTTCCGCAATACTCCCGTTATCTGCCACATAGAGGTTGAGATCCACGCGATCCTTGACCTTGATAGAAACAGTTCCGTCCCGATTATTCACCAAGCGGACAGGGTCGGACTCCAATGCTACTCCAATAGGCCCATTCCTAGTGCTGGGAACAGTATCCCACACGGCTGGCGCGCCGTCTGCGTTCCGAATCTCGATGGCTGAGATCTCCCGGTCTTTGGCTTCCACGGTCAACACGAACAGGCCGTCCGGCTTGTCGTCGCCCGCTATTGTTTTGCCGGGGCTCACCGCGTCAAAATTTGAAATGCCTTTGAGTACGGCCGACATACGTACTGGCGCCGCGCCTGATTCGACTGAGGCCGCTTCAGGTGCAGGTCCCGCTTCGGACTTTACCGGACCGGTCCAGGAGCTGCCGTCACTGGCAATTACCTTTATCTGGTACTTGCGATCTTTTTGTGAAAACGTACCGTCGTCGGTCACAAAGAGAAGAAGGTGCTTGTCTGCCTGTGGGTTGACATTCAGTAGCCCGCCTTGGCGGTTAATGATCTCAGACGGGTTCTTGGCTCGGGCAACTCCTACATAACCCGCGCCCGACGTCTGGCCTGTGCTGCTCCAAATTCCCGGGGACCCTGAGAACGCCCGGATTTCTATTTCCGAGATCATGGGTTCCGCAGGACGGGGCTTCAAGGTCAATGAGAAAACCGCATCAGGTTTGCCGTCTGGAATTGCCGAGGCTGGTCCCACGCGGTCTGATTTCTTCACGCCCATGAAAACTGCCTCGCCCCTAGGTACCGGCTGGGCATAGGCCAGCCCCGCAAGGAACACAAGAGTCCCCGTCAGGAGAATTCTAAAGAAAGAATGTGCGGACAATTGAACGGGCAGACGCGGCCTCCCCTCCACTGGAACCGTGATACAGGCGAAACCCTTCGATAATCGGAAATCTAGTTGACAACCTTTCGGAATGTCAATCAAAAATTCCCTCTAATTGTTGCCGAGTAACCATTTTCAATTTAAGAGGCTTCCGCAGGTCGTCGTGGAACACCACATTTTTTTGCTCGGGAACATGACTTCGATGAATCATACTGTCACAAGCGTGAACACGTATCAAGCGCGGCGGCCTCCTGCTTTGTGTTGACACGATCTCGCCCCGAATCTTACAATCTCCGCTCAAATGTATAGTCACACCTGAGAGGAGCAAGCGCTGTGGTGAAGATAGGTATGATCGGTGGGTCCGGCTTCGATGACCCGGATTTCCTTAAGGATGTGATTGCCGTCAAGAGGGGAACGCCTTTTGGCCCCCTTTCCCACGACCTTATAATCGGTAAGGCCGGAGACATCGAGGTCGTGATAATGCTCCGTCACGGAAAAGGCCACAGGATATTACCTTCTGCCATTAACTTCAGGGCCAACATATGGGCCATGAAAGAGATTGGGGTGACGCACATCATCGCCACGAGCGCGTGCGGATCACTAAGGGAAGAAATAGAGCCGGGGCATATAGTATTCCCCGACCAGTTCATTGACCGGACCCGGTCGCGCAAGAGCACGTTCCACGAGGGGGACCAGGTAGTCCACATTTCAATGGCCGACCCATTCTGCGAGAAGCTAAGGCGAATTCTTATCGAAACAGCAGTGGACCAGGGGATTCCTCACCACCCCACCGGGACGGTGGTTACCATCGAGGGGCCGAGGTTTTCCACGCGAGCGGAAAGCAGGATGTTCCGATTGTGGGGCGGCGATATCATTAACATGTCTACAGTTCCCGAAGCGGTACTGGCTCGGGAAGCAGGAATCTGTTATGCAGTGGCAGCCATGAGCACCGATTATGACTCCTGGCACCAGAGTGAAGAGCCGGTTACCTGGGAAATGATCGCAACTACAATGAACAAGAACGTCCAAAACGTAAAAGACATTTTTTTCCACGCACTCTCTCGAATCACCTTTGAAGACTGCGAGTGCCGCACGGCAATTGAGACCGCTGCTGTGTAACGAATGGGCCATGTGGCTAGGGCTCCGGTCGGAACCGAACACAACTCAGGAAGTCTTAGGAAAACAAGCTGTCCAATCCTGACAGAATGCCAGGAACTTCTTCGGGGGGCGATCAGTTGGAAGGGAAAGACACATGGATTTGGCTGAACGCATCACATCGGCTCTAGGGAAGAAACCCGTGGACCTGCTGCTCAAGAACGGTCAGTTGGTTAACGTAGTTTCCGGCGAGATTCACACGGTTTCAATTGCAGTGCGCGAAGGCATTGTGGTGGGCTTCGGAGAATATGAAGCGGCCGAAACAGTTGATCTTGAAGGCCGGTACATTTCACCCGGTTTCATTGACGGGCATCTTCACCTCGAATCCAGCATGCTCAGCATACCGGAATTTGCCCGCAACGTTGTGCCGCTGGGAACCACCACTGTCGTGGCCGATCCTCATGAAATAGGAAATGTGCTGGGGCTGGACGGAATCAGATATATTTTGGATACGAGCGAAGGGCTGCCACTGCGAGTTTTCGTCATGTTCCCGTCCTGCGTCCCTGCTACTCCCTTTGAAACCTCAGGCGCAGAGCTTGGCGCCAAGGATATGGAAGTTTTTAAGGATAACGAGCGCGTACTGGGCTTGGCGGAAATGATGAACTATCCTGGAGTTCTAATGGAGGACCCCGAAATCCTTTCAAAGATCAAGGTGTTCCAGGATAAGGTCCTTGATGGGCATGCGCCTGGTCTCACCGGCAAGGACCTCTGCGCGTACGTCATAGCGGGCATAGGGTCCGACCACGAGTGCACGTCGCTGGAGGAGGCGCGTGAAAAACTCCGGAACGGCATGCACATCATGATACGGGAAGGTTCTGCGGCCAAGAACCTCAGCACGCTGTTGCCATTGATCAATGAACACAACTCTCGGAACTGTTTCTTTGTTACTGATGATCTAGATCCTGAGGATATTCTTGAGAAGGGCCATATAAACAGCCTAGTCCGTACCGCTATCGACAAAGGATTGGATCCAATCCGGGCAATTCAGATGGCCACAATAAACCCGGCTGCGTACTTCAGACTCAAAGGGCTAGGACGAGTCGCTCCGGGGTCTCTTGCGGACCTCCTTATCCTCGACGACTTGAAGCAGGTTTCGATCGCTCGCGTGTATCAGTCGGGGCGCCTTGTTGCGGAGGCCGGCAAGCTGGTGGTTCCCTCGGTGTCACGCGGGGAATCGCACCTGCCGGACAGCATGAATGTAGCGTGGGACCGGGTGAAAGATTTTTCCATCAAGGCAGAGGGAACCACTGTCAACATCATTCAAGTGGTACCGGGGCAGATCATCACCAAGCGAGTGGTCGAGCCCGCGCCGATCATGGATGGACTGGTTGTGGCAGACCCCGCTAGGGACATTCTGAAGATCGCAGTCATCGAGAGNCACCACGGCACAGGCGCCTTTGCCTTAGCGCTCATCCGGGGATTCGGNCTGAAACGNGGNGCCATNGCCTGCACCGTGGCCCACGATTCTCACAACATCATAGTAGTGGGCTCAAACGACTCGGATATGCTGGCCGCGGCCCAAGAAACTACCCGAATGGGGGGTGGCCTGACGGCCGTGGCGGACGGGAGATCCTTGGCCGCTGTACCTTTGCCTATAGCGGGGCTCATGTCAGACAATCCGATTCAAGAGGTTCGGGATGCGCTGGAGCGCGCCGTCCACGCTGCCCATGAATTGGGGTGCCAGTTGGAGAATCCATTTGCCACTCTGTCGTTTATGGCTCTCACGCCCATACCCGAGCTTAAATTGACGGACCAGGGCCTTTTTGACTCCTTGAATTTCAAATTTGTGTCCCTGTTCGCTGACTGATGACAAGACCAGGCCAGGTCAATTTCCTGCAACAATACGCGGTCGCGAGGTTCCCCCAGCGGAAGTCTGTGGTCCCTGCGGTAACCTGTTTCTCGAGGTTCTGTATCCCTTGGCGCATTCGTTTGTGCCATATGGGAATGCTGGCGCCGCTGACACTGGCAATGATTCTAACCCTGATCTGTCATTGCGTGCCGGCATCTGCTGGCCGCGTCCGCGGGCCGCTGGAACTGGACGGAACGTCAAGTCGGTACGACTTGAAAGGTCACCTGGAGGTTTACGAAGACAAAACCGGTGCTGCCGGCATTGACAGCGTCCAGTCGGAGGAATTCGACCCAACGGACAAAGCAGTGCCGAACTTTGGTTTCACCGGGTCCGCTTATTGGATCAAATTCTCTGTTGAGAATGCCACCTCAGAGGCGCAGTCTCTCTTTCTGCAGATTACAAACCCTTATTTGGATTTCATTTATTTTTTCGTCAAATCTGACCGCGATTCTACTATTGAACGATATCCTGCCGGCACGCGGGTTCCACTTGATGATAAGGTCGCCTGGCGGCCTAATCCGGTCCAGAGGCTGGCTCTTGCGCCTGGTGAAGCAAAGACGATCTTCATTCGGGCCAAATCTGAGACCCCTCTGAGAATCCCCTTAATCCTTTCTACCGAAGAGGGTTACCGCCACGATCAGTTGAAACGGTACACGCTCTTGGGGATCTTCTACGGGGTTCTTGGCTTTCTGATCATTTACAACGTCTTCTGCTGGTCGATTCTAAGGCAGAGGGCTTACTTCTATTACATCTTACTGCTAATTGGCTTGGGCGCTAACCAAGTGGCCAACGACGGTCTGATTCCTCAAGTAACAATATTCTCTCAACCCGAAAAATTGCTGCATCTATTCACTTCCGGGATAGGCTTGACTTTTGTTTTCAACATACTCTTTGTCTCTTCTTTCATGGATGCGAGGGCGAAGTATCCAATTCTTTATAGAGCGCTAGACTTTTTCTTAATCTTTGCAGTGGTTGATGTGATTCTGTTCGTCGCCAGCTTCTATGCAGGCAACTTTTTGGCGATGATTTACGGCCCCATGCTGGCTTGGGCTCTGGCAATCGTCATCGGGTTGATTTGGTATAGCGGAGAATCCCATGCTAGATTCCTGTTCCTGGCTCATGTCCAGTTCCCGATCCTTGGTGCGATGCATGTCGGTATGATGGCAGGCATCGTGCCCTTCGATTTTATGTTGGCACAGCCGCTCAAGCTTGGATATCTGTGGCAGGGGATGTTCTTGTCGTTGGCCCTCGCCGACAGGTACTCAATCATGCAGCGAAACTTCCAGCATGTCCTCGAAGACAAGGTCAAGGAGCGATCAGCAGAGTTGGTCGAGGCTAATGAGAATCTTCAACGAGAGATAGTAGAGCGAAGCCGCGGCGAAGCAGCCATTGAGAGAGCCAAACGCGAGTGGGAGGAAACGTTCGACACGGTTCCCGACCTTATTGCCATCATTGATAGAAACCACGTCATCCAGCGCCTCAACAAAGCTATGGCGGACAAACTGAAGTTACACCCCAGAGACGCGATCGGTCGAAACTGCTACGAATTCTGTCATGGTACCGACGGGCCGTTCGCCGGGTGCCCTCTCTTGCAAAGCTTGGCCGACGGCGCGGAGCATTCGGCGGAAGTGGTCGAACCGAAGCTGGGCGGGGTATTTCTCGTTTCCGTGACACCTATGGCGTCCAACGGTGGTCAGGCAGACAGGTTCGTCCATGTAGCTCGCGACATAACGGAGCGCAAGAGTTTTGAAGATAAGCTTCGCAGGCTGGCGACCACCGACAGTCTGACAAACATTTGGAACCGAAGACACTTCAGGTACCTGGCCAAACGCGAACTTGACCGCACAACGCGATATGGCGGGGAATTGGCTATCATGATGATAGATCTCGATCATTTCAAGAAGATTAATGACACCTACGGCCATGCAGTTGGCGACAAAGCGCTCAACATGGTAGCCACAGTCTGCCGCGAGACTTTGAGAAGAATTGATATATTCGCCCGCTACGGTGGAGAAGAATTCGTCATTGCCCTGCCGGAAACCCCTTTGGAGCAAGCGCTCCAAGTTGCGAAGCGGCTCCGGAGGACTCTCATGGGAACTCCGATAACTACTGAGACCAAAACTCTGTACATAACCGTAAGCATAGGCCTCACCGTTACCGGCCTCGAATCCGTTGATCTCAACACGCTGCTGAAACAAGTGGATGAGGCGCTCTACAAGGCCAAGGACAATGGAAGAAACCGCGTGGAGATTTTCGGGGAACCCGTGTAGCAGCAGTCATGTTGGCTCGTCAGAAATTTTCACTTGACAGCGGGTCTTCGGTCGTTTATCCATTAGGAATAGTAATTATTATTAATAAAAAAGGTTTCCCAAGTGACCGAACATCCATTGCGCATGACCGCACAACGGCGTATCATTTTGGAAGAGTTGAGAAAGCGTTGTACGCATCCGAGCGCGAATGAGATTTATGATGCAGTTCGAAGGCGTCTGCCGCGAATTAGCCTCGGAACCGTTTATCGCAACCTCGAAATTTTGTCCGAAATCGGAATGATTCAAAAATTGGAAATGGCGGGCACCCAAAAGCGCTTCGACGGTACCGTCGAGAATCACTATCATGTGCGGTGCATAAGATGTGGCCGCGTGGACGACGTGCTAGTGGACTCTATCCCTACGATTAATGACGCTTTGGCCGAGGCCAATGACTACGAAATATTATGGCATCGGCTGGAGTTCGTGGGTTTATGTCCTCAATGCAAGAAGGAAAGCGGGCCGACCCGCGAAAGAGAAGTGCCCAGGATAGGCATTCCCGACCGGCCCATGAGCAACGTCGGATAATGAACTGAACCTAACCTTGCCCTTTGCCAAAATTTCAGGTTCAAGCTGACGCCGAGTATTTTCGATCCGCGACTCAATATAAGCCTTATTAATCCGGTCAAGTAGATCTATAAAGCAATTTACGACAGGGAAGGAGCGAATTGCATGGCAAACTTAAAAGGATCGCAAACAGAGCAAAACTTGCTTACAGCTTTCGCGGGCGAGTCGCAGGCCAGGAACCGATACACTTACTTCGCGTCCAAGGCAAGGTCTGAGGGACTGATTCAGATCGCTCAGATTTTTGAGGAGACGGCCAACCAGGAGAAGGAGCATGCCAAGAGGTTTTTCCAGCAGCTCGAAGGGGGCGAAGCCCAAGTCCAGGTAGCCTTTCCCGCAGGTATCGTGGCAAAGACAGCCGAAAACCTGCAGGCAGCCGCGGAAGGGGAGCACTACGAATGGTCGGAGATGTACCCAGGCTTTGCCAAAGTTGCCAGGGATGAGGGCTTCGAGACAGCGGCCAAAATATGGGAGGCCATCAGCGTGGCGGAAAAGCAGCATGAAAAGAGATATCGCGGGCTGCTGGCAAATGTAACGGGAGGCAAGGTTTTCGAAAAGGATAAGCCGGTGGCATGGAGATGCCTGAACTGTGGCTACGTCCATGAAAGTCAGGTAGCTCCGCAAGTCTGTCCTGCGTGCGCCCATCCGCAGGCTTACTATGAGGTGCTAGGTGAAAACTGGTAGTTTTAAAGGTGCAAGGGGCCATGAAGCGCTGGCCTTAACACCAGCGAATTAATTTTGGTTAACAAAGAAGGAGGCATTTCAAATGACGGCGCAATTACAGATCTATAAGTGCGAAGTTTGTGGAAACATCGTAGAGATGCTGCATGAAGGGCAAGGGGAGCTGGTCTGTTGCGGTCAGCCTATGAAGCTCTTCGTGGAGAACTCGGTGGACGCAGCCAAAGAAAAGCATGTGCCGGTCAAAGAAGCCACAGGGGCCGGACTCACCGTTAAAGTCGGGAGCGTTCCTCATCCTATGGAGGAGAAGCACTACATTGAGTGGGTTGAAATAGTGGCTGATGGAAAGGCCTATCGTCAATTTCTCAAACCGGGGCAAACCCCTGAGGCCTTTTTCCCAGTGCAGGGAGAATGGACTGCCCGAGAGTACTGTAATCTTCATGGCTT
>WSSedB2T2DRAFT_1000045_pt1 | contig 11093 bp, 9 predicted proteins | sample WetSurSiteB2Tule_FD_9469 | JGI IMG/M metagenome (IMG submission 9469)
CCTCCCGGCAGGGTCTTACCTTCCATAAATTCCATGAACGCGCCACCTCCCGTCGAGATGTACGAAATCTTGTCCGCCACCCCAGCCTGCTGAACGGCCCTTATCGTGTCGCCTCCGCCCACCAGCGAAAACCCCGGCGCCGATGCCACAGCCTGAGCAACCTCCATAGTGCCGCGTTTGAAAGCTTCTATCTCGAAGACGCCCATAGGGCCGTTCCAGACAATCGTGCCGGCTTGGCGCACTTCTCCGGCAAATCGCTCGACCGTCTTGGGCCCAATGTCCAGGGCCATCTCGCCTTTGGGAATGGCTTCTACCGGGACAACTGCCGTGTGGCCCCCGGCCTCCATCTTTTCCGCAACGAGAACGTCAGAAGGCAAAACAAAGGTGCAGCCGGTTTTCTGAGCTAGTTCCAGAATCTCGGCAGCCGTGCCCAGCATATCCTCTTCGACAAAAGAACCGCCTGTATCAAGTCCCCCAGCCTTCAGAAAGGTATTTGCCATGCCGCCGCCGATCAGAACAGTGTCCATCCGCTGGAGTATATTCCTCAGGACCTCAAGCTTGTCTGAAACCTTGGCTCCACCGAATATTGCTACTACAGGCTTGGTCGGTTTGGAAAGCGCCCTGTCCAGGTTTTCCAACTCCTCTTTCATCAACAGGCCCGCTGCCTTTTCCCTGACCAATTCGGCAACCCCGACAGTGGACGCGTGCGCCCTATGAGCTGTGCCGAATGCGTCATTCACATATACGTCAGCCAAAGCAGCAAGCTCGGCGGCAAACTTAGGATCGTTCTTCGTCTCCTCCGCGTGGAATCTCAGGTTTTCGAGTAAAAGCACCCCGCCGTCGGGGAGCACGGACACGGCATCCTGCACCGACTTGCCGATGCAATCGTCAACGAAGCTCACATCCAGTCCCAAGAGTTTTCCGAGGTGAACCGATACCGGGCGAAGGCTCATCTCAGGTTTTTTCTCACCCTTAGGCCGCCCGAGGTGTGAGGTCAGAATCGACTTGGCTCCCTGTTCGATCGCATACCGGATCGTCGGCAGCGCCCGGCGGATCCGCGTGTCATCCTTAATATTTCCGCCCTCGTCCAGCGGAACGTTAAAATCAAACCGGAAAAGAACTCTCTTTCCCCTGATGTCGATGTCTCGAATACTCTTTATTGACATTCTATATCTCCGGACTGATACAATTCCGTCTTCTCGCCCGGCTGTCACATTTCTGGATAAGATCTCCCCGGCCCGCGCCGCTAATCTTGCACCAACTCAGACCAACCGCTCGCCCACATACGCGGCCAAGTCGACCATTCGAGCCGAATAACCAGATTCGTTGTCGTACCATGCCAGTACCTTTACCATGTTGTCCCCTATGGCGAAGGTGGAGAGCGCGTCAAAAATCGACGAATAGGTGCTGTTTACAAAATCGGTGCTCACCAGCGGCTCATCCATGTAAGCCAGTATGCCCTTCATCCGGCCGTCTGCGGCCTTCTTCATGGCAGCATTGACCTGGTCGACCGTGGCGCTCCTAGTGAGAACTGTCGTCAAGTCCATCAAAGAAACATTGGGCGTAGGGACCCTGATGGCCAGCCCGTCCAATTTGCCCGCAAGCTCCGGGATAACCAACCCAATCGCTGAAGCAGCGCCCGTGCTCGTTGGAATCATATTCATTGCCGCGGCCCTGGCACGCCGATAGTCTTTGTGTACAGTATCCAACAGACTCTGGTCCATAGTATACGAGTGGATAGTCGTCATAAGACCCTTTTCAATGCCGAACTCGTCGAACAGGACTTTCGTCAGTGGGGCCAAGCAGTTCGTTGTGCACGAGGCGTTGGAGATAACGTTATGCTTCAAGGGATCGTAGTTCTCTTCATTGATACCGAGAGCGAATGTTCCATCTATATCCTTGCCGGGAGCCGAAATAATTACCTTCTTGGCGCCGGCCTGAATGTGTTTTCCGGCTTTTTCCCGATCTCGGAAGAGGCCGGTGCACTCCAATACCACGTCTATCTTCAGATCAGCCCACGGCAGGTTGAGAAGGTCATCGGTGATCCTCAAAGCGCGTATCTGTTTGCCATCAACGGTTAAAGAATCCTGCGTGAAAGAGACCTCGCCCGGGTAGACCCCGTGAACCGAGTCGTGTGTAAAGAGGAAGGCCATCAGCTTCGCGTCCATCCTGTCATTGATGGCCACAACCTCGACTTTCGGATTGGAAAGGGCGTTTCTCATAGTGATCCGCCCGATACGTCCGAATCCATTGATAGCTATTCTAACGGCCATAATATTCCTCCGATTTCTTCGCTAACAAAACGAACGGATATTAGTTGATTTTCCCTAGCCCGTCAATCCGGAATAATATTCTTCCCTTGTGTTTCAGCAGCTTCTCGGCTATATGTTAAGTTATCTTTCGAGCCCTTGAGATTCAGGGGCAGTGCGCCGTCGCTCTGAGTCGTGGCCACAGGTTAGACCAGAGAGAAACGGATTTCCTAGGCAATGGTCGGCTGACAAGGATGTGGATATGATTCGAAGCGTCCGTCTCCTGTTCGTCGCATTCATTTCGACTGCTCTCCTGGTTGGTTCTTCGTTGTCGCAAGGGGCTGACTCTACCGTCCCCACTCAATGGAAGATAACCAGTATAAAGCTCTGTCGCAACCCAGGGGGGAGTCTCAGTCCTAATGTCGATGCGATCGGCAACTACCCCGTATATTCGTTTTTCATACCTCGCCCGGTTTGGACCGTCAACGGAACAGTTGTAGACTCGCAGCCCGTTTACCAACGCGGCCGCCTCATCGCCTTTGAACTTTACAGCGCTGCCGCGTATCTGAAGTCCGGGGCGAAAAATACAGTAAAGTTTTCCCTGCCCGACCAGAACGCGTCCAAAATCTTTTTATACGACGACACTAGACCTGCCCCAGGGGAGTGCTACGAGTTCTTTTGATAGGGTGGACGCCCTACTAAAGTCCCCAATTTAGACAGCCGGCCGATCAGGGAGGACACTTGGCGCATATCGATTTAAAGAGTGTCGTGCTGAGATACCTGTCCCCACGGTCAGGTAATATGCACGCGACCGTTCCGCTCTTGAGTTCTTTTGCAGCCTGCATCGCGCCGTAAACAGCAGCCCCGGAACTCATGCCTACGAAAATCCCCTGCGTGAGGGTCAGCCACCGGGCAGTATCGTATGCCTGTTCATTGTTGACGAGTATGATCCTATCTATCTTTCCAGGGTCGTAGATACGAGGCACAATGGCTTCTTTCATATTCTTCAAGCCCTGGATCGTGTGACCCTCGACAGGCTCCACCCCGACTATCTCAATCGCAGGATTGTGTTCTTTTAGGCGACGCGAAACCCCCATTAGGGTGCCGGTGGTTCCCATGCCCGCTACAAAAATATCTATCTCGCCTTTGGTCTGTTCGAGTATCTCCACGCCGGTCGTCATATAGTGGGCTTCTATGTTGTAAGGGTTCTCGAACTGATTCGGCATGAAATATTTGTCAGGATCGGAGTTATAGATCTGGTGGGCGCGCCTGATCGCGCCGTCAGTGGCCTCATTAGGGGGGGTCACTTCCAGCTCGGCCCCGTATGCCTTCAGCGTATTTCGCCGCTCAAGGCTCACGCATTCGGGAAGAGTGAGCAGGCACCGATATCCCTTGCTCGCTGCCACCATCGATAGTCCTATGCCCGTGTTTCCGGACGTGGGTTCAAGGATGATTTTGTCCTTGGTGAGTACCCCCTCTTCCTCGGCCTTCTTGATCATGTAATATGCAATGCGGTCTTTGATCGATCCACCTGGGTTGTTACCTTCAAGCTTACCCAGTATGCGGACGCCGTTGGAGCCGTTGGGGTAATCAATCCGCACCATAGGGGTGTTTCCGATAAGATCGAGGATTCCCATTTTTTGCCTCTACCTTTGATACAAAACCCTATTTTATATCATTTTCCTCGAAGATCAGGCAATATATTTGAATTAACGATTCGGCTTGCCTATTTAATCCAATATGATATACGCCGTACGTAAAGCCAAACCTCTAGCCCCCACGGGTCCGAGGGAGGAGGTGACATGGACGTCTTCTCTAAAATAAGTTTGTCGCCCGGCAGCGACTGTGCCCACACCGAAATGAGCGACGACTTCGGCGGCAGTCTCCGAACGCCAAGATTCCCAGCGGAGTCCGCGCCGGGCGATACGCCCTCCGCAGGACTACACACTGCTGTGGACAGTGCAGTTCGCGACCTATATGAAGATGATCCGACCGCATTGGCTGATAATGAGGAAGACTGCCGTCTGACCAGGTCCTTCGACATGATTTTTCAACTTCATCAACGCTCCGAAGAGATCCGCTCACACCTGGATCAAGTCGATCGTCTGCTCTTGAAATCACGCACGTTAGCGGGGTTGGCGCAAAGACTAATAGCTGCATTGGAAAGTGAGTTCGACCTCAAGGCGGCACGCATACTTCTTAGGCAAGACCACTCAGTCGCCGAATTTCTCAAGTGGGCAGCGCCAGGAGGGACCGGCATCATACCTCCCGAATTTATCGAACGTGAAAGCCTGTTCTCCAGCGGCCCCTTTGTGCTGGACGACCCGAACGGCGACCTGTCCCGAAGCCTCTTCGGCGAAGCTACGCCCCTCCTGTCGTCTGCTGTAGCCGCCAATCTCTGCGTGAACGGAAACGAGCTGGGATTGCTGTGCCTGGGGAGCGACGACCCCAATCGCTATTGTGGGGGAATGAATACGGATCTCATAGCGTCTCTGGCCGACAAAATCGCCCTGGGAATCCAAAACGCCTGGGATCACGAAAGCCGGGCCCGCGATTCTCTCGTGGGGTGTGTTGAAGGAATATACTGCGAATCCTTTTTCAGGGAATATCTCGCGAAAGAGTTCCACCGGTCCTGGCGAAGCCTTAACGTTTTCTCCCTTATGGCGATTTCTTGGACCTCTTCTCCTACAGATCGATCATTCGAGGAGGTTGCCGAACATATACGAGCACAACTCCGATCTTCGGACGTGGTGGCGGAGGACGATTCGGCCCGCCTATGGGTACTATTGCCTGATACGGACGTCAACGGAGCGAGCGTAGTTGCCGAGCGATTGAGTAGAAGCGTGGTAGAGGAGTTTGAACAAGAGGTAGTGCTGCACTTTGGAATAACCGCTTTTTCGAGACAAGCGACTTCAGTGCCCACCCTGTTGAATCGGGCTCAAGCCGCTCTGACCGAAGCCGTGGAAAGCGGGAGCAGTAGTATCGTGGTAAAAACTTAGGGATTTCCTGCCCAACCAACTTTTCTAAATTGTTATGCCAGCCGAACTGATCCGCCGTGAGAGGTCAGAGAGGTCTTCGAAAGTTTTGAAGTAATCCAAGACCGGTATAGGGAAGAATCACTAGTGCCGGCGCTGCCGGCCATAACATTCTGATGTTGTGGCGACTCTGTCACCAGCGCGGAGGCTACCGATTCACACGAATCATTCTTCACAATTGGTGATCATTCTTAAGAATCGCTACGCTTTATTTCCGCCGAGGAGGCACAGCTATTCTCCTTGAGCTCCTGCCTTGCGCGGTTCCTCTATGACGATCTCATTCCGAATCCACACAGCCTCGCTATATTTGTATATTATTCTCTTCTGTTCGTAGTCGATTTTCTCTTTGGTAAGAAGTAGGTCGTCGGGATGCCTTCCATCCCATTTCTTGCCAGTGTCTTTCAATTCCTGCTCCAACTTTTCCTTGAGGCTTGCAATTGGCCTGATTTCCAAGCTGTAAATCACATATCCGCTCTTTTCACGGCATATGTAGTATGTCTTCCCTGAATCAGTCATCTTGATTGACACCAGCTTCCCAGTAGTAGGAACCTTGGTGTACGTATTCTCGTACTTTATGGCCCTGAACACGCTGAGCGAGTTTTCAGCCAACCCAAAGTCCGTCGCCTGGGCCAGAGCCACGGCCAGGCCCAAAACTAAGAAAGAGACCACTATCGACTTCATGGCTTTCCATTTTCTCCGAGTTATTTTTATAGTGACTTGATCCAATTTCTGCGCCACGAGCCCAGAACGTTCCACTAAACCTACAGATGCAGAGCGTCTTCGATAAGTCGGGCTAGCTCCATAAAATCCACCTTCATTTCCTTCTCCGGATCCCTCTTCTCCCCGGGGCCATAGATCAAGCCGAAGTGCCGGTTTATCGAGATACCCCTCGATCGGCAATAAGTGTCGAGGGAGTGCTTCGTCATACTTCCCACGAGAAATATCCCTCGTGAGGCCCCCCACTCGAAATGAGGGCCGTCGCCGCCGCTGTCTCCCATCAGTAGGCCTTTGTCTGGCCGCATGTTCAATGCCTCCATGACAGCCTGCGTACTCCGCGGCTTATCCGCGATTTCCCGGACCTCATGAACATACCGCAGCCCGTCGCTCGCTTGCGGGAAGCTGATCATCGAATTGGCAGAAATCGTCGGAACTGGAGCCAAGAGCGCCTTTGCAATGGCGCGCTGAAAATACCCTTGAGTCCCTGTGGTATTGATCATGAAGAGGATGCCGCGGCTTTCGCACCACTCAATGAGATTCGGTACTCCCGTATAAGTCTTGAATGAGGCATCCAAATAAGCATCCATCTGCTCCTGTGTCAGGGGCTCCGGCAGAAGCTTTTCGATAAGGGTCGTCGCCTGCGTCAGTGAAATGACGTTGGAAGTGTATTCTCTGAAGACACGTCCAAGCTCCGGCTCCAATTCGGGGTAATTGAAGGTTATCGGATCGAACGGGCCATTCGGTGAAAGACACTCACTCCAATCCGTCGAAACCATAGCTTGAAATTGGGGTGGATTGTCACTCATGCTCGCTCCCTTTTATCGGCCGACTCCAGCTCAATGCGCCATCTTGCCAAGGCGTTGGCTCCTCGTAACACAGCGAGTCCTTTCAACCGAAAAGGTGGCGTTCGCTACGCAGTCGATGTTTCCTTGGCCCTGTAGACCTCCATGGTCCCCAGGCAGACGGCTAGGCCAGATTTGCGTATAAAATGCAACCAAATGCAACCTTTTTCCGACGGCCATGAGGCAGAATGCAGGAGAAAACCAGAGTCTTCGCAAAGAGTGACAAGTTTTCCGGCATTGGGAATAGGTTTGTTCTTGATGTTCGAAAAACTTGCCGATATGATGTCGCCATAACTATTTCATAAGCCGGAGAAACTGCCATGGCCAAACTGGAAGAGCTGATGACGCCTTCCGAGCTTGTGACTGCAATCAGAGACGGAGCGGCCAAAGACGAACTCGTCAAGAAATACAGGACTTCCGAACAGGCACTCGCGATGATGCTACTGCCGGTGTATCGCAGAGGGGAGTTCACCAAAGAGGAGTTCAACAATTTTTTCAAAGGGATTCCCATCAAACGCGAGGATGAGACTCGGCCACCCGACGCGGCCGACGACGGCTCCGCGCCGCAGATCGAATACGAACCCCCGTCAGAAATAGTCAAGTCACTTTCAGATGCAGCGGCCCAATCAGAGAGTGGTGGGGATACCCTTCCGGATTTCAACAGCGCCGCGGTAATCCACGAAGAAAGCCTCGTTCCGGAGCCAGCGGGCACCAGCGATGTTCTCGACGTGATCCTTGCCAAGCTCATATCCATTGATATTCGGCTGTCGGAAATTGAAAAGAAGCTCGACTCTCGCTAGGAGCGCTGAAGCGGAGCCACACTCATTAGTATCAGCGTGCTACGCACAGAACACGGCCACTGCTCCGGTCGGTCCGTCAGGCCCCCAGTAGTTTGACATGCTAAGTTTATTCTTTGGTAGCCCCTGATATATGCCGACCCAATCGGCACCATCGTGCCACGAATTCGGGAAAGTCACGCAGAACGCGGGACTACGTAACTGCTTCCCCACCTTAGTGGTCTAATTCGTAATTCGGGTTACGTATTCTTGGACTGGAGACGATGAAAGAGGATTCGAGACCACGGTATTGGTGGGACAGGCATCTTGCCTGTCATTTCTTGATAGACAGGCAAGATGCCTGTCCCACCAAAGCTGCCCGAAATACGCCACCGAACTTAGGAATCGAGTACTTAGCGTAAGAACTCCATCAACAGTTTCCATTGCAGTTCCATTTTCTACGTAGACACAGGGAGGAGTTTCTACTATCTTCCCTATAATTTTCTCTTGGAAAGGAGCTGATCCATGACTCATGGCCTCATAAAAACATCCGGCATATTCTCGACCTGCCTTATCTTGCTAATCGGTATTGCCGGATTGTCTTTTTCCGCGGAAACTAAGTTTGGTAGGATAAGCCTCGCGGACGTTCGTAAGAATTCGGCCAAAGTCAAAGCCTCCCTTGAAAACCTACAAAAGACCCAGACCGAAGCATTGGTCAAGATCAATAGCCTCAAACAGGAAACCGAAAAACTCCAGGAAAAACTTAAATCACAGAAAGAGTCGCTGAAAAAGGGAGAGCGGGAAAAACTTGAAATAGAGTTGCAGGATAAGAAACAGGAGTTGCAGGCCGAACAAGAGGCAGCCAAGATAAAAACGATCTTCCTACAAAAGTCGATCCAAAATGCGGTCAAAGGTCAAATCAATCAGGCAATTGAAAAGATCGCCAAGGAAGAGGGTCTTTCAGCGGTATTCTTGAGTGAAACGCTTCTCTACTCGGACGGGATCGTCGATCTCACAGACAAAGTCACCAAGGCCCTAGACTCCATGCCGCCCCTCGAGACAGGTACACAATAAAACGCGTAGATAAGGTGTCGAGATCCATGGAGTCCCCTTGAGCTTCAGCCCCTAACCAGTGGTTCTGAACGTCACAATTCAAGACGGGCCACGCAAGTTTGTTCAATTCATGAGTATTTTTCATGGTTAATATTTATGACATGGCCGTCGTTGGCGGAGGGCCGGGTGGTTACGTCGCGGCTCTCCGGGCACGGCAGTTGGGCCTCAGTGTTATCCTAATCGAGAAAGAGAAAGTGGGTGGAGTCTGCCTCAACAGAGGCTGCATCCCTACCAAATCGCTCTTAGCAGATGTAGAGGGTATTCAATGGACTCGCCGCGCGGCCAAAGAGGGGATAATCCACGAAGCGCCCAGAATCGATTTCTCCAGCATGATGGAACGCAAGAGCCGCGTGGTAGGCAAGATGGTAGCGAACCTCGAAGAGCACCTAGCGGCTAAAGGCGTCACACTGATGTGCAGCACTGCTAAGGTGGTCGAGCCAGGGACCATAATGAACGACACCGGTGAACTTATCAGGTGCAAGAATATAGTTCTCGCCACCGGCTCCAGTTCGTGGACTCCACCAATTCCAGGGGCCGATCTACCCGGCGTGCTGACGACACGGCAAATTTTGGAGCTGAAACGGATCCCGGAAAAGCTGGTAATCATCGGCGGCGGAGTGATAGGACAAGAATTCGCCGCGATATTTTCCATTATCGGCAGTAAAGTAACAGTTGTGGAGGTGTTGGACCGGATTCTCAGTGAAGTTGATACTGAAATTGCACGCAGGTACGCCAGTCTCCTCCCCGGCTACGGGGTCAGTACCGAACTCTCAGCCCAGGTCAAGGCCATCGAAAAGACAGGGGATCTTCTCCGAGTGGTCTACGAGAAAAGGGGCAAGGAGAAGATCTGCGAAGCTGATGCGGTCCTGATGGCAGCGGGTCGCCGTCCCTACATGGAAGGGTTGGGCCTATCGGAGTCGGCCGTGAAAGTCAAAAACCGGGCTATAGACGTGGACCAATGCTTACGCACGTCCGTGGAAGGCATTTATGCCATCGGGGATGTAACCGGCCGCAAGATGTTGGCTCACGTGGCGTCCTATCATGGGGAAATTGTAGCCGAAAATATCGCTGGTCGCGAAAGGAAGGTTGAGGACGATCTTGTACCTGGCTGTGTCTTCACCACCCCACAAATTGCCTGGGTCGGTTTGACTGAAGAGCAGGCCAAGGCATCGGGCCGACCTTTCCGGACCAGTATTTTTTCTCTTGCGTCCAGCGGCAAGGCGCAAGCTATGGGTGAGGCAAGAGGTTGGCTCAAGCTGGTCGAGGACTCGGAAACGGGCGGGCTCGTGGGGGCCCACCTTTTGGGGCCTCAGGTATCGGAACTTATCGGTGGAGTTACACTGGCAATTAGAAAAGGTCTGTTGGCGGCTGATATCATAGAGACGATTTATCCTCATCCCACGCTTTCCGAAGGCTTGAGAGAGGCGGCCCTGGGCTTTGCTGACGGACCTATACATTCCGAGCCCAGGACGCGATCCTTTGGCAATTGAAGGGCGCGATGACGATTACCATAGCGGCCTGTTGCAGGTGATCTATTGAAAACCTTCCGACTTCTGGATACTGGTGAGCTTTCAGCCGCGGCTAACATGGCTCTTGATAAGATCATTGTCGAAGAGGTTGCCCGTCTGGAGAGCCCCCCGACTCTTCGTTTCCTTCAGTTCAAACCAGCGGCGGCTCTTGTGGGCTATCACCAGGATGTAGATCTTGAAATCAGGCAAGATTATTGCCGTGGCCACGGCATTGACATCAATCGAAGGCACACTGGAGGAGGCAGCATACTGTTCCAAGAGTCGGCCCTCGGCTGGGAGCTTTACGGCGTGCCGGGTGAGGAACAGTTCCACGGAGGCTATACGGTCGTTCTCGAAAGAATTTGCCACATTGCAGCAGCGGCCATTTCTCGCTTTGGCATCCTCGCCCGATTCAGGCCGCGCAACGATATCGAGGTTGATGGAAGGAAAATCTCCGGAACTGGTGGAATGACGATTTCCGGAGGTTTTATGTTCCAGGGGACGCTCCTGGTGAATAACGAAGTCGAGATGTTCCTGAAGGCATTGCGGGTCCCAGTCGAAAAACTGAAGAAACGCGAGATTGAGTCCTTGATGGAACGGATTTGCTTTCTGTCCGACCTGGTACAGCCCACCCCCTCCGTGGCCCGGATCAAGCAGACCATAGCCTCTGAATTCTCCGATAAGCTTGGGATCCGTCTGATTCCCGGACCGTTAACAGCTCGGGAAAGCCGGCGCCTCAGAGAGGAGACGCCCTACTTTGAGAGCCCGGAATGGATCATGTCTCGTTCACGCCCTCCCCATGAGGGGGAGCCGATCCGTTCCATTTGTCAGACTGAGGCTGGAACCCTTAGGG
>WSSedB2T2DRAFT_1000046_pt1 | contig 10888 bp, 7 predicted proteins | sample WetSurSiteB2Tule_FD_9469 | JGI IMG/M metagenome (IMG submission 9469)
GTAGGCTTTCACGACCCCCCATATTCTTTCCACAGAAGTAGGGCTAACACCTGCGCCGCAGCAAACGTTTCCGGCCACCACGTTTGAAGAAGTCACGAATGGATACGTCCCGTGATCAATGTCCAGAAGAGTCCCTTGCGCACCCTCATAGAGGATGCGACTCCCTTCCATGATCTTGTTGTAAAGTACATGCGCGGTGTCTGTTATATGGGGCGCGAGTTTCTTGCCGTATTCAACATACTGCTCCACCACTTGCTTGGAATCCAGCCTAGGGCGCTTGAATCGATGCTCTATCAGGAAATTCTTTTCTTCCAGGGCTGCCGCAACCCGTTGCTGCAACCTGTCGGGTCTCAAAAGGTCACCCATCCGAATCCCCATTCTGGAAGCCTTGTCCTCGTAGGCAGGACCGATTCCTCTGCCGGTGGTTCCGATCTTGGCCTCACCGAGGATCTCTTCTCGACCGTGGTCGATAATCTTGTGATACGGCATAATGACATGCGCCCGTTCGGAAATCAGCAACTGCCGATCATTGAGAAAGTGGCCCCTCTTTCGCAACGTCTCCTTTTCCTCGAGAAGCACGCCGGGGTCCACAACCAAGCCGTTGCCAATTATGTTGATGGTTTCCGGATAGAGTATTCCCGACGGAATTAGATGAACTATGATCTGCTCACCGGCAACCTTTAAAGTGTGTCCGGCATTGTTACCACCTTGGAAGCGAACCACCACTTCAGCGCGACTGGTAAGCAGGTCCACGACTTTGCCTTTTCCTTCGTCACCCCACTGGGTTCCTACTATTACTAAAGTGCTCAAACCGTCATGCCTTTCTTATTTATGATTGAGCTGAATTTGCTTTTGAGACTTCTCAAACCAAAACAGTGTCGCAGGGGGATGCTACCGCCAGCTCAGCGACTTGTCCCGAATCCAGAATCACTTGCTTCACGCTGATGATTCCCTGAATATTCCGTATGCTGTCGAGAGTGGACTCATCGGCAGGGGTGTCAATGTTGATAATTGACATGGCCTTGCCCCCGGCACGATCTCGGGACAGGTTCATCTGTGCGATATTGATTCTCCTGCCGGCCAAAGCTCCGGACATACCGGCAATCATCCCGGGAACATCTCTATTGGTAACTATGAGCATAGGACCTGCCGGCACCGCTTCGGTCAGAAATCCATCGATTCCGATGATGCGTGGTTCGTAGCCGATACGCCGGATAAGGGCGCCTTGCACCATGTGGGAAGTCCCTTCTGACGTTCTGGTCCTCATCACCAAGGAAGACCCGTGTAATTCGCTTTCTTTGAGCGTTGTTTCCAAGACCCGGATGCCCCTCGCCTGCGCGATCATTGGCGCATTGACTTGGTTAACATCCGTACCCTCAAAGCCCGAAAGTAAACCGACGAGCGCAGAATAAGTCAAGGGTCTCACGTCCCATGCCGCAATTTCACCTTGGTATTCCACTTCCAGTTCCACGATACCGCCCGCAGTAAGCCTGCCGAGGAATTGCGCCAGCCGCTGGGCCAGATTGAGGTACGGGAGCATCTTGGCGGCTTGGGCTGGGTCTATGCTCGGTAGGTTAACCGCATTTCTGACAATCCCCTTCTCCAAATAGTCAATTACTTGGTTTACCACCGCTACGGCGACATTGATCTGGGCCTCACCTGTTGAGGCTCCAAGATGAGGTGTGGTCACCACCCGCGGATGCATCACCAGTGGATGCTCGCCCGGGGGCTTGATTGAATACACATCCAGCGCCGCTGAAGCCACTTTGCCGGATTCCAGGGCATCCAAAAGGGCATCTTCATCGATTATCCCGCCTCGGGCGCAATTAACCACGATGACCCCTTCTCTCATCATTTCGAATGCTGCAGCATTGATCATTCCACGGGTCTCGTCGTTAAGAGGTGTATGCACGGTAATCACATGCGACCGACTGAGAATGTCACTCAGCGACACGAGTTTGACGCCGGCCTGCGAAGCGGCCTCCACGGTCGTTACCGGATCATACCCTAGTACGTTCATCTTAAGGCCGCGGGAGGCCAGTTTGGCCACTATGCTGCCGACTTTCCCCAGGCCTATCACCCCAAGGGTCCTGCCGGCTATTTCCCGACCCTGGAATTTTTTCTTCTCCCATTTTCCGGCTTTCATGGACGCCACAGCCTGGGGAATGTGACGATGGGCAGACATAATGAGGCTTATGGTATGCTCTGCAGTGGCCTCAGCGTTTCCCCCGGGCGTGTTCATGACAACTATGCCCAGCCGCGTGGCCTCGGGAACGTCGACATTGTCTAGTCCAGTCCCGGCACGGCCGATCACCTTAAGTAAAGAGGCGTGGCGCAAGAGGTCGGCCGTCACGGTAGTGGCACTGCGAATGACCAGACCATGGTAAGCCCGTATTACCTCTGTCAGCTCTTCCGTAGAGAGGCCGATCTTAACGTCCACATGGAAGCCTTCGCGTTCTCGCAGAAGGTCAATCCCCTGCTGGTGCAGATTGTCCGACACTAAGATGTTGTAAGCCATTTCTCCGGTCCCGACCTTATGCCTCAGAAGTCGTCCGATGACGGACAACCGGCGACCCTCCAGAAATTTCTCGCGTACCGGCTACTCCTGCGCGAGACAGGTGCATCACTCCGAGTTTCTGTCAAAGGTGAATCTTCATCTTTAACTTTTCCCTTGTGCTTCCTCCTCCACGAGCACCGATCCCGCTGGCGACGGGACCGCGCAGATACGGAAGCCTTTGGGGAAATCGTTTATAGACGCACTCTATGCTCGGCGACCTGCTATCAGCCGTTCTTTGCGGCGAACACCTTCATGAAATCCACGAGGCTTCGGACAGCGTCGATACCCACAGCATTGTAAATAGAGGCTCGGCATCCTCCCACGGAGCGGTGCCCCTTTAGGCCGCCCAATCCTTCTTTCAAAGCATCTGCAACGAATTGCTTTTCCAGGGCTTCATCCGGCAGTCGGAACGTCACATTCATTGGGGAGCGGCTGTCCGCGTCCGCGGTCCCTCTATAGAAATCGCTACTGTCGATGAAATTGTATATCAGATCAGCTTTTTCCCGGTTTAGCCGTTCCATGACTCCGAGTCCGCCGATCGTCTCCTCGATCCATTTCAAGACGAGCTGGACTATATAAATTGCGATGCACGGCGGAGTATTGTAGAGCGAGTTCTTCTCTGCATAGGTACTGTACCGCGACATAGTCGGAATATCCAAAGAGGCGGCCCGATCCAGCATGTCTTCACGTATTATGACGATGGTAACTCCAGCCGGTCCAAGGTTCTTCTGGGCCCCGGCATATATGAGTCCGAAAGGGGTGGCGTCGAAAGGTCGCGACATGATGTCGGAGGACATGTCCGAAACGAGCGGAACGTTCCCCGCTTCGGGAAAAGACGACCACTGAGTACCTTCGATGGTATTGTTGGAGGTAACATGAAGATACGCAGCATCATTGTTGACTGAGAAGCCCTTTGGTATGTAGCTGAAGTTCCGGTCTTCACTGGAAGCGATCACCTTGTGAGCCTTCTTGAGAATCTGTGCTTCCTTGATAGCTTTTTTCGCCCATGAGCCTGTATTTATGTAATCAGCGGAAGATCCTTCGGGGACGAGGTTCATCGGGATCATAAAGAATTGCGAACTTGCTCCGCCTTGGAGAAAAAGGACTTTGAAGTTGTCCGGCAGCTTCAGGAGCCCTTTCATACGTTTCACCGCATCATTGAGGACTCCCTCGAAGAGTGCCGATCTGTGACTGATTTCGGCGATGGACATTCCTGATCCTTTGAGGTCAAGGAACTCTTCCTTGACCTCCTCCAGGACCGGAAGCGGCAGCGCTGCAGGACCGGGATTAAAGTTGTGGATTCGAGCGGCCATTTCTCTCTACCTCCTACCCTAGATGAGACGTGGAAGTGGTACAAACAAGCTTTATAATGTAACGCAGGGTGCGGATCAATTCAACACAAATCGCCTTCCAAAATAGAATCTGATACAAAGGGGGCAACACGTTGCGATGTCTGCGGCGGATAAATTACGTGATATGATTGTCAAACAAAATGAATCAAGAAGAGAAAGGTCGTCCCCATGAAGGAGATCAAATAATGAAATATTTGCAAACCCGGGTTCTCGCCTCGTTGGTCGCACTATTGTTCATCGTGGCTGCCACCGCATCATTTGCCCCAGTGGTTGATGCTCAAAGGGGTGGCGGTTCCAGGATGGGCAGCTCAAGCTTCAGGAGTTCATCGAGTTGGTCTTCGGGACCGAGCAAGAGCGTTTGGGGCAGCCGCAGCGGGGGCGGGATTTACACCAAGCCTTCATCACCTTCATCAGTCAAACCGTCCGATGCCTATGGCAATCCTTCACTTCAGCCCGGAACATCCTCACCTTACTCGAAGCCCTCCTTGGGCACGGGCACGCCCGGCGCGTACTCCAAGCCATCTGCTGAGGCCGGAAAGCAGTCTTCCGACAGCTACACCAAACCTAAAGGCGGGACGCCCGGCTCAGTCACTACTTCTGGTTTCAAAGGCGGATCGCAGTTTGACCGTAAAATGGTGCAGCAAGTGAAGCAGGAAAAAGCCAAGGCCTCCCTGGATAGCTATCGGGCGGAGACGGGCAAATTCCAGAAACCTGCGGGCAGTACCGGAAGTACCCCCTGGGAGTCTTACAAATCGAGTCCGATTTACCAAAAAGTTCACAATTACGGGGGTTTCGATTATGGAGCCCATTATGGCCGCCGCGATTCATTTTATAGTGGCATGGGATTTAGACCGCCGGGATTTGCTTACGGGATGGCACCGTCTTACGGCATTTGGGACACGCTGTTCTGGTTCATGATACTTGACCGCGTCACCGACAGAAATCACTCATCAATGGCTTATCATCATGCCAATGATCCGGGATACCAGGCATGGAGGCGCGATGCGGACAATCTGGCCAAGGATAATTCGGAACTCAAGGGCAAGCTCGACGCGTTGGACAAACAGGTTGTCGCGATGAAGGGCACACCCGTTGATCCCAACTATCTGCCCAAGGGCGTGCCCGCTGAGGTTGCCGTGGCTGCCAACGCCATTGCGGACAAACCGGCTCAAAGGCCGATAATAAGGTTTGCCACCGGGCCGATGGACGGCAATTACCAGTACTTCGGCGAACTTCTCAAAAAGAAGGCCGACAAACTCGACATAGAGCTGCGCCCCACAGCCGGTTCCATGGAGAACCTGCGGATGATCTCAGCGGGTGCTATTGACATGGCCATTGTTCAGAGTGATGTCTTGGCCATGCTGGGCTCAAAATTCCCCGGCCGGAAGTTGATCTCAGAACAATCGACCCTATACGAGGAAGTCGTACAACTGATTGTGAACACAAATAGCGGCATCAAGTCCATAGAAGATATAGATCCTCGCAAAACGGCTATCTATATAGGCCCCGAGGGCTCGGGAACATCCATGACGTGGGAAGGGCTGCGCCAGCAGCGAGAGCGCTATAAGAAGATCCCGGTAAAATTTGCCGGGTACGACGCCAGCGAGAAAGAAGTGGAGCGAAACCCCAAAGTGGCAATGTTATTCGTCGGCGGACTTCACAGTGACATCCTGAAAAAGGCCGAACAGGCTGCCGAGCGGGCAGGGAAGCTTAAGCTGGCCGCTGTGGATGACGGGAGTCTGGTCCGCAAGAAGGATGAAAACGGTAATAACATCTATCAGTTCGTGAATATTCCCAGTAATGCCTATCCGGCTCTTCAAAAAGGCTGGATTTGGGGCCATGACGTGAAGACTCTGGCAGTCCAGGCTGTGCTTGTGCTACGCACAGACTGGGCAAAGAAGTACGGACAAGAAGCCCTAGATGCGCTGTCACTCGGCGTGATGGATGCAAAGGTTGACATGCGCAAGAGGTTAGAAGGGCGATAACTAGTTGCTGATTAAGGAGAATGGTATGGGAAGCACTCTGCAACTGTTTAGGAAGATGGCCTCAAAAAAAGTTGAGGAGCTGAAAGACGCTTTTTCAGGAGATAGACCGGGAGACAGAATCGACAAAAATCTACCCCTCAACTTGAGGATAAACGGCTTCGTTGAAATATCGGAAGTTGACTTTCTTCTGGGGAGTGATGATATCAAAATCCGACATCCCGAAGGAAGAGGCATGGTGGCCGCGTACGGTGTCGCCAAGGTCTTCAGGTCGACAGTTCACAAGTTCTACTTAGATTTCCAGGATGATCAGGATTATCTGCTTCAGATAGTAGTTGGCGAAAACCAGGATATCGAGGAATGTAAGTTCTTCTGGAGCGCAGACACGGTGTACCCTGATGACTGGGGTTTCTGGCTGAATGAAAATACCGGGTACATCGGTTACAGCGTATTCGACACGCCGGACAAGACCAGATACTATCGGGTATGGGAGAATCCGGGAGCTGAAAAAGTTGTGGAAAAAGGAGAAGGCGGGGATCGAATAACCCGTGTGCCCCCCGTGGACTTTTCGGAGACCCTCTATTTTGATTCTAATGGAAAGAAAACGGAGATCGTCAATCATTCGGCTATGCTGTACGGTCGCCACGCAAATGAGAATGTGGACGAATACCTGCTGGTCGGTCTCAATGAGTACGCGGACACGTCATTCGTCCAGGTGCTGATCGGCTTGGAGCTCAATCCCAACTCCCTGGACGTCATCTGACGAGGGCAAGACGGTTTGAGGACGGTCTTGGTAAATCTGCTCGACGGTCTGTCGCGATGGAATCAGGGATGGAAAGATGAGGTGCGAAGTTTTGAGAAAGCGAATCCGGTTATCCCGAGCAGCCTTTTTGACTTGGTTTGCTCGCAAACCGGGCGGTCTTTATGTTCGAAAGTGAAAGAAAGTTTCTTTTGCCCCAAAGGAGGACCACAAGATGGGAACGATTTTCAGTTTCATGAAGAACCTAGGTAAACAGAAAATGGGTGATGCGGGCCGAAGCCTTACGGAGGCGATAGTATCTTGGGATCCGGAAGCGGCTTCTCAAGCAGAAATTGAGACCATGATCGAAGATCTGGACAAGATCACCCGAGAAGCTGCCACTGCGCGGCTGACATTTCAGAAGGAAAAGCAAGAGGCTGACGCGGCCAGGTCGAACTACGACCGGCATCTTCAGGCAGCGGAAATCCTCAACCAAAAAATGGAAACAGCCAAGGCCGCCGGTAATCAAGCTGATGAGCAGAGTGTAAGCGCAAGCCTGGACAAGCTTCTCAAGCAGTTGGAGACCCTCAGGCCGGAGGTGGAGCGAGAGGCTCAGGAAGCGGAGGAAGCTAAGTCCGTGATGGAGGAGCTCGAGGAATTTGCCGGCGTCGCGGCTACGAAACTCAAAACCGCTAGGTCCCAGCTCGAGGCCGGCAAGAGAGAAATGCAGCGGGCGGAACTGGACAAGAAGAGGGCCCAAGAACGCGCGGCACAAGCCGAACGCCTCGCCGGCCTTAAGCAAGAGNCCTCGAACCTGGGAGTGGCTTTGTCGGCCATGAATCGGCAGGCTGAAAAGTCGAAAGCTGAAACGGCAGCCGCCAGCATGAAGGCCACCCTACTCGCTCCTGAAAAATCCTCGGAGGATAAGAACATAGATGAGGCCCTAAAGGCTGTCTCCGGAGAAAAGACCGAACCTCAGGGAAGTTTTGCAGATCGGCTGGCTGCCCTCAAGAAATAGTATGAACAAGCTCTATGGGACCGCTTCTTTGCATCTGAAGGAGCGGTCATTCACTCGTCATAAAGCACCGGCCAGCCGGAATTAGAGGGCCTGCGCGTCATGATCTGCTGCGCTGTCGACCTGCACGACAACACACACAATTCAAAGACGAACAGATCAGTCGAGCCGCGTTCGCGGGCGATCGGAAGCACAGACGAAGCGGGGACAGAATCGAGCGAACCTGGTGCTCAGCAAGGGGGGGCGTCAACTGGGCTGTGGGCGAGAAGCCGCGGGATGCTTCGCAGGAATGTCCTTGACCCGCTAGTTTTCTCACGGCATTCGCCATGGTTCGATGCAACCGGGGTGTCGGTGGGATTCGTGGTCGGATTTGGTGTCCCAATAGGTGGGCATGTCCTGAGCCTCGGCTTGCTGAGACTGGCCTTGCGCTTCAATTTCATACTGGCTCTAGCTGTTTCAAGCGTAGTCAACCCGTTTAACATTATACCCCTCTATTACGGCTACTATTGGTTAGGGTCTTTTGTGCTAGGGCGACCTGTCGCGATGAACTTCGAGGTCTTCCAGAAAATTATGAATCCGGTCCTGGACAAGGGGTATTTCTGGGAAGTCCATGCGGCATTCATTCAGCTTGGATGGGAAATCCTTGTCAGGTGGGCCGTTGCGGCGGCAATCCTGGCAGTCGTCTCCGGGACTCTCGGATACGTAGTCACTTACCGTATTCAAAAGAAGAGGTGCGTGAGAAAGGCCCAAATGTTGGGAATGCAATATGAGAAGTACCTGGAGGAGCTGGAAGAAAACACACAAGCGGATAAAGATTGATTTATTGCTTGTTGCCTGGGCTGTTGGTTCTCGACCGACTCATAGAGCATCAAACATGCGTTTGGCTCACCACCTCGATGAGCCCCATGCCGGAGAGGATGTCTGACTTCATCAGACCGCTATAAATCCACCCGTTCCTATGTTTACAGCAACCTGTGCTCTCTTTAAGGCCATGTGCTGTCCTATTCGGATCACACCTTGGCTTTATCCGCCTCTACCGACTTGGCCTCAATAGGCGCCGCTGGTTGGGCGTTGGATGGGCTGGGCGGGGTGTCGTCCGTATCAAGGGACTTTTTGAAACTCTTGATTCCTTGGGCTACGCCCCCCATGATTTCAGGAATCTTCTTGCCCCCAAAGACTAGGACAACTATCAGAAGAATCAAAATCAGTTCGGTCGGCGCTGGAATTCCCATTCTTGCTCCTTAAGGCCGCACATATTGCGCGGGCCTTCTTTTTAGGCTAGGTTCATCGACCCTATTGTAATCACAAGTAGATCCTGAGTCAAATGGGGTAACATACTTCTCGCAACCACTGACTTGCCCATAAGACGCTTCACCAAGTAAACCAAGGGATGTGGCATCGCGGAGATCGCGGAGAACCATTATATGAACGCTTGTCTCCGCTCTCTGCTAAATCTGCGGTGAAATGGTTTGGCAACCCGCGCGACCGGACCCTCCAACCGGCCGCTATTTCTCCACCGGGAGTATCGTGATCTTCTTCCCTAAAGTTTTCCCGAAGCGATCCGGGTCATACATGAGCGAAACCCGCGAGCCCCTCATCCAGAATTCCCCTTCTGCAACAGCTCGGGCAAGGTAAGAGTATCGGTAAGCCCCTGACCATGCGCGGTTCTTGAATACTCTGACGCCGTCATCGCGAAATTCAAAATAAGTGGGAGTGAAATCGTAAAACCCGTCGCGCCAGGAATCTCGTTCCGTTGTCGAGCCTTGTCTTTCGACTCCTTCTGTTTTCAGCTCTGAATTGATAGGAACCAGGCCTGCGGGTACCGGGTCCTCAAGCGCCAAATATTCAAAACTCTCGTATCGGCCCTCCTTTTCCGGACGGGTAATTCCTATCTCGAGGGTGACCCTTACTACATCCCCCAGCCGTATTTCCTCCTTGCCGTTCAGGTTTTCCATCTTCTTGCGAAGTGTGAACCCTGCGATGAGTTGCGAGGGGTCTGTGACGACATCCGGATAGGTGATGGATAGGGCGTAATTAAGCAAGTCTTTTGAATCGGACTCGACGCGAATGGTTCCTTTTTGGAGCAGCTTGCGCGGATCCAACTCCAGGTACGCGGCAGCCTCAGACACGCTCATCTCTTCAGGTTTGTCACCGCCATAGTCTATCCGGAGTCTTACGGAGCCGACCTTTTTTGTTTCCTTGCCTCGGTAATATTTGCTTAGCGCCAACAGGCACCAGCCGGTGTCGGCGGTGGAGGACCAGCGGCCATCCGGTTTCAGCCCCCTCAAGAGATAACCCGCCCAGGAGTCCGCCTCCTTAGACGCGGCCCCCGTCTCCAAGGCCGCCATAAGACAGACTGCCAGTTCCCGGAAACTGGAATTATGATAATCGGTACGGTTGGGGTCAAATTTAGGATTGAGCCGTGTGACCATTTCTTTGAGCTTATCTTGCTGCAAATATCCTACTTCTTTGGCCGAGAGAATGAGCAACGCTTTGCCCTCGTCGTTCAAAGAATCGTATTCCTGGAAGAAGGGCTCGAGTTCCTGCGCACTAAGCATTTTACCCACAGCAAGGTTGAAGAGAGCCAACTCCCGCGTCCAAGTGTCTCCGTGATATTTGTCGGATTCCTTCTTCTTGAACAAATTTTCATGGAGAAAGGTCAGAGCACGCTTCAGACTCTCCTCTGGAACCTCGTACCCTGCTTGGTGAGCGGTGATCAGCGCAAACGAGGCATACATGGTCCCCCACCATGAAGTGTTTAGTTCGCCGGGCCAGTAAGAGAAACCGCCTCCTGCCAGTTGCATTGACAATAGCCGCTCGACGCCGCGTTTCAGGAACCGGTCCACCTCTTCCACAGATACCCCTGGGATGACTTTCGAGCGCGCGAGATCCCTTATGCCTGCAAGCGGAATGATCCCGGAGCTGGTCTGTTCAATACACCCGTAGGGGTATCGGAGCAGGTATTTCAGGCCGGGCGCTATCCTCGTCCAATTGGTGGTGCTGAAGCTCAGATTCGCTTTAAAATCCCCGGGATTTATGTCCTCCGGCTTCATGGCTTTCAGTGCATCAGGCAACGCGGCCGATATGTCGGTCCGCTGTGTAAAACTACCCATTACGTTACGGTTTACCGGCATGTACCTGGAGTGAATGGTTAACGGATGCTCTACGGCATCTCCATATTTGCCCGACGCGCCTGTGAACGTGCCTTGGAAGCGAAAGATGCCTTTTTCGGCTCCTCCGGTT
>WSSedB2T2DRAFT_1000047_pt1 | contig 10783 bp, 7 predicted proteins | sample WetSurSiteB2Tule_FD_9469 | JGI IMG/M metagenome (IMG submission 9469)
TCTGGATTCCCGCCTTCGCGGGAATGACAAGTTAGTTAATTCTCATGCCTCTTCGACCCTATGTTACTTGAATGAAAGCACATTCGCATGGTTGCAGAGTTTACTTTGGCCCCGTGGCAGACAAAGCTACTTCTTCTCGGCGAAATATCCCGGCGCCTCGTGGGGGAAGATTGCGTGAATCAGGATTTCCTCATCCGTCAAACCCGGGAACTTCTCTTCCAATTCCGGCCACATCGGTGGCAGAAGTTCAGCGGGGCGCACGGTGATGGGCTTTTCTCCCTTCAGCGCTCTGTCCTGCAGCTCCTTGTTTACCGGAGCCGGAGTTTCCCCGTACATCCCCTTGAGTAGGTTGGCCGTATGGTTCGCGATGATCTTGTACCTTCCCAAGAGAACATTGAAGGTGGCCTGGGATACGACTATCTGAGAAGTCGGGGTTACGAGCGGTATGTATCCGAGGTCCGCCCGGACTCGCGGTATCTCTTCAATAATTTCATCCAGCTTTTCCAGAGCATTTTGGAGCTTGAGCTGGCTCGAGAGATTAGACATGACGCCGCCGGGAATCTGGGTGACGAGCATTCTGCAGTCAACCCCGCTGTAAGGGGCCTCGAAGTCGTTGTACAACCCCCTGACTGCCTTGGCTTCTTCCGCTGCCTCGGTAAGTTTCGCCAGGTCGCATCCTGTTTCGTACCCGAAACGACCTAAGGCGTAAACCAGTGACTCTGTGCTCGGATGGCCGGTGCCACCCGCGAACGGACTGAGAACGGAGTCGAGCATGTCGCATCCAGCTTCCACTGCCTTCAGAGCGGACATCATGCCCATCCCGCAACTGTCGTGGGTATGGAGATGAATTGGAACAGTCACCGCCTTCTTGAGGCTCGAGATAAGCTCAAAGGTCGTATGCGGATCAATAAGGCCGGCCATGTCCTTGATACAGATTTGATCCACCCCCTTGTCTTCCAGTTCCCTCGCTTTGGATACGAATTTTTCGATAGTGTGGACCGGGCTGATGGTAAAACAAACCGCTCCTTCAGCTATTTTCCCTGTTTCCTTGACTGCCCTGATTACCGCCTCGTGGTTCCTCATGTCATCCAGTGCGTCGAAAATCCTGAAGACATCTATCCCGTTTCGAGCAGCGGCATGCACGAACTTATTCACGACATCGTCGGAAAAATTGGTGTACGCGACCAGGTTCTGCCCACGGATGAGCATCATGTTCTTGACACCCGGCATGGCTTCTTTGAGCCTGCGAGCCCTTTCCCACGGATCTTCCCTTAGGAAGCGGACGCATACGTCAAAAGTAGCGCCACCCCACGTTTCTGCCCCGTAAATCCCTGTTTCCGCAAGCTTGCCGGCCACTCTGAGCAAGTCGTCGAGTTTGATACGAGTGGCCACTTTGCTTTGGGAGCCGTCCCTCAACGTGATGTCGAAGATCTTTACCTGTTTCGCGCCAATGGATTTCATTCAAACCTCCAGCTTTTTCAGTGCTCCATCAAGAGTCCCGCTGCTTAGAACAGATTGCAGAACCTATCAGTTTTTTTGAAGAGCGACCGGGGACCCGGCGTTCCGCGGTTTTTGCAATAAGCTACCCGGGCATGGCTTCAAATGCTCTTGGGGCTTGCAGCCACATCCAACTCATTCTCCGGCAGAACCTCAGCCAATATATCATAATAGTTCGTATCTCAGCATACCAGGATTTAATCTGTCGCACAGATTTGCGAATTCCTAAAGTCCTTGGCTAGAATCCCGTTCTGTGACAAGGCGTCAAACCGACAGCAGATGGCGTTCTCACTGTTTCAAAGAGACATCGCGTCCCATCGGCAAGGGAAAAAGTTTGCCGATCAGCTCTTGGGCCTCACCCCCAGTAGTTATCCTCCCGTCCAATCCGGCATCACGCAGCGCTGCCAGTATGGAAGTGAAAATGGGGCCCGGCTGGTATCCCATTGCAATAAGGTCCGTGCCTTTCAAGAGAGGCTTAATGTTCCTAAGTGAAGTGATATATTCTGACACGGCCATTCTCGTCTCTTGTCTGTGCGTCTTAGCCATCACGAAAAGTAGACCTTCCATGCGCAACTTGCGGAGACATGTCACTATTTGGCTGGGTCGCTCCACCAGTCCTCTTGCGAACAGGGCCAGTACCTGTCTGAGTTCTATGCGCTCGCTCAGTAGATCTTTTGCGTGGGATTCCACGAGCGAGAATCGTTTCATTACATCGAAAAAATCTTCGTCAGTCAGCGAATCGGTCAGGGCAAAAAGGAACACAACCCACGAATCGAGCTTGTCCTTCAGGAAGAGATATTTCCACCACGCGAGTACTGCGGCCACAGCCTCGACAAGTTCTCTGGCCTTGGAATTAAAATCCAACGCAGGGTGTAAGGCCTGTGGGATGCCGTACGTGGACATGAGAGCCAAAGAAGGTACCGGGCTCTTTTCGTTGAGCATGTGAATCAATTCGTTCAGGAGGCGTTTCCCTTCCACTTTGTCGAAAACCTTCATTCTCAGCGCCGCTTTCATCAAGGCGAGTGTATGTTTTCCGATAGCGAACCCGAAGCGGCTGCTAAAGCGTATCGCGCGTAGAATCCTTGTCGGATCTTCGACAAAAGCGAGATTGTGAAGCACACGGATGACTTTCTCCTTGATNTCCCGAGCCCCCCCGAAGAAGTCAATCACCTGGCCCAACGTCCGAGGGTTCAAGGCCACGGCCAGCGTGTTCATCGTAAAGTCTCGACGGTACAGGTCCCTCTTTATGGAACTGGTCTCCACGGTAGGGAGCGCACCGGGTCTAGCGTAATATTCGTGCCGCGCAGTGGCGACGTCGATTTTGAATCCATCCGGAAAAAGAAGGACCGCAGTCCCGAACTTGTCATGGCCTCGCACACGGCAGCCCGGAAACTGTTTCGCCAGTTCGCGTGCGAAGGGAATTCCCTCTCCCTCTGTGACTAGATCGATATCCAGATTGTAGTTACGCAAAAGGAGGTCCCTTACCGCACCCCCGACCAGATATACGCTTTCTCCTCGTCCTGCAGCCGTCTCCCCGGCATTCCGCAGAATACTCGTTACGCGCTCTGGAAACCGTTCTTCCATTAATTTTCGCACGCTCTTCGTTCGCATGCGCCCCACCGGGAATTCCTCCGGACCGGTCGAATCACTGCGGCGAGGAAGCTTCAGATGCTCCAGGAGATCGCTCCGGCTGATTACCCCAACAACCCTACCCTCGTCGGTGACCGGAACCAGTCGATGTCGGCCATCCAACGTCACGCGCAGGACCCTCTCAATAGGTTCATCGGGTGTAACAAAGACCACGCCGGGATTCATATATTCGTGGACAGGTTCCCGCTCCAAACCGTGATGGAGGGCCTTTTCTACTGCATTGCGGTGAAGTATGCCAAGTATGGAACCATCTCGCACCACTGGGAGCGAACTGATCTGGTAGCGACTCAAGAATTTGGCTGCTTCGCTGATTGTCTGGTTCGGCCCAATCGTGATGACCGGTCGGCTCATGATTTCGCCGGCCTTTTGCTTCGGGCGCACCTTCTGCCGAAGCAGAACAATCAGCTTTTCACGCGCTTCGTAAAGGGAACCATCTCTGATCGTGGCACTCGCGGCGGTGGGATGCCCTCCGCCGCCGAACTCAGCAGCTATTTCTCCCGCGTTGACTTCTTCCAGACTACTCCTGGCGATCAGATGAACCCTATCATCCATCCTCACGATGGCAAATATGGCGTCGAGGCTTTCCATGTCCTTGTATTTGTGCACGAGGATAGCTAGATCACCAACATACCCCTCGGCGCCTGCGGTCGTCACAACGACCTCGATCCCCCCGAGATTGACCACTTCCGACTCTTCGATGAGCTGGTATAGCAGTTCGATCTGATCCCTACTGAACTCACTGGTCATCATGTTCGAGATGATGTTCAGATTTGCCCCTTTGGCCAGCAACCATCCGGCAGCCTCCAAATCATCCTCGGTGGTGGATGAGAAAGTAAACGAGCCGGTATCTTCGTAAATTCCCAACGCAAGGACTGTGGCCTCCTCGGCATTAAGCTCTATGCCGCGGTTCCTGAGTTCCTGGATCAGCAGCGTTACGGTGGCTCCAACCTCGCGAACAACTTCTATGTGGCCCTTGACGTCGTCGTCAGAATCGGGATGATGGTCATAGACGTGAATCTCAACGTTTCCCGAATCTGCCAGCGTTGCGAATCTCCCGATCCTGCTCTTTTGCCGAGTATCAACCAGAATGAGACGGTCAATCTTGCTCAGGTCGATGTCTTTCGCCCGTTCTATGGAGAGAATGTACAGGGTGGAGTCCATAAAGAAATCGCGAAGGTTTTTTTCTTGCGAGCCCGGGAAAGCCACTAGTGCTTCTGGGTAGAGTTTTTTGGCCGCAACCATCGAGGCGAAAGCATCAAAGTCTGCATTGAGGTGTGTGGTGATAATTTCCATCGCTATTCTTTAGAGCCAGTTAAAAGGATACCAGGTTCGACTTTTGTCTGGGTAGTGCGGTCGGAGCTTCGGTCCCCAAACAAAGGATTTGGATATCTTATCAGGGTCCCCCTGATGGAGAAAGTCGAAATTCAAAAGCCGCCACGCAACCCCTGTGACAAAGAATTCTCGCGTTAATTGGACATTCAAGCGGGCAGAGGTTCTTTCGAAGATGTCACTGCGAGCGTTGCGACGCAACCTCATAGATGGTACCGGCATCCTGCCGGTCATTCAGAATTGACGACAGAATATGCAAATCGGACAAAACTTTCGACCCTGGCTATAAGCAAGCTTCGCGTAGCTGCGATAAACAAAACATTAATAATCTTTGTCCGTTGCCGTAGCCGTTTCAGAGACGCTAAAAAACGTAACAATATCTTGATATCAACGACGCGGGATAATATAATCCGCGGCCATGTCGAAGGTGCTCCAGGTTTCAAGTAGCTACGGGCGAAGTGAGCCGCATGATTACGGGATTACAATTATCGCCATAATCCTGGCTGTCCTGTTCTCATGGGGGCCGGTCTTCGCAGAGTTCAACTCAAGCGATTGGAAAAGGGTCAGAAGCATATTCTTTCCCGCAGACCTTCCCGATGGGCCCGTGGGCATTGTTTTGGAGTCCGGCGTGACCGACAAATGCCGGCCGGATGTGGGAGACGTCCGGATACTAGCCTCCAACGGCATGCCGGTTTCGGTTGCGATCACGGACCCGGCAGTAAATGATGAAATTCGCCCTTTTCCGGCGCAGATCTTTCGTGTGGCCAAAACGGCGGGCAAGTGGACTGAAATCGCGATTGACAAGACGGGCAAAATTCTGACCAGCGCCATTATTATCGGGACCCGCTCGAAGGATTTCGTCCGTAGGGTTGAAATAAGAGGTTCCGATAATGTCCGTGATGCATACGTGATCCGGATGGACGGACTCATTGCGGACGTCGGGGGGGCCATTCCGTTAAGCAGCCTCAAACTAACACATCCCCTCAATAATTTTCAGTACATCTATCTCCGCATCCTGGACGGAGATCAGGCCCCCTTAAAGATAGATTCTATCCAGTGTTCCCCACCGGCCCCGGAACCCCTCCTGGAAAGGCCTCTTGAAGTCCGTATTCTCGAAAACCGTCCGGATGCGGCTTCTGGAACGACCAGGATCATTGCAGACCTGGGTGAAAAACGGATTCCTCTCACGCAGGTCGCCATTTCGACCCCGGCCAAGGAGTTCAGGAAGGGAATTCGGGTGCATGGTGCTTCCTCGGCCAGCCCGGACACCTGGAAAAAGATATATGAAGGGTCTGTATTTCGACTGCGCAAGGAAGATGCGGTGAACGAACAACTGAAAGTGCGCGTCAGCCCGCACTCTTTCAGGTACATCCTTCTCGAACTCTACGGGGGCGGATCCGCGGTACCGGTGGAGAAGATCGCGGCCACTGGAACCATACGGTTGGCCATCTTCGAGTACCGCCGAGGTCTTGATTACAAGCTATATTATGACAACCCCGCGGCGGAAGCTGTCAAGACTAGCCCAGCGGACGTTCTCTCAAATCTTGCGCGTATAGCTTCAGCTTCTTCGAAAATCAGGCTCGGAGAAGAACAAAAAAATGTGGTTGTCCAGGCGCCGAAGTTGGAGCCTCAGGTGGAAACAAAAACTGCGCCAACTTTTTGGAGGATCGCTGGTGTGGCTATGCTGGCGGTCGGCCTCTTGCTGATGTTCAGCCTTATGCTCAGAGCACGTTCATTGAGAAAATCCGTCAGAGGCAGAAACTCGAGAGTAATTAGCACAAGAACTCTGAACCATTAACATGGACGGAGTCTCGAAAGACACTCCCATTTTCGGATTGAGTTGATTGGCGCCCCAGTGCTCGGTCGACGGTGGAGACCTCAGAAAGAAACAGGTTGCGAATCCTCTGTAAAGGGCTTCAAGATATCTCTTCCCGAAGGTTAAATGTAAGTCGAGTGCTCCCTATGGTGATGTCGTCCCCGTCCTGAAGTTGTACCTGTGTGGTTACTGCCTTTCCGTTGACTTCCGGCTTCTTCAGCCCTTCTGCGTATGCCAGGAAAAAGCCGTTAGGCCTCTTGTTGATCAAAGCTGCGGTCTTTCCCACGAGGAGTCCCGAACACTTTACATCCGAATCGCTTGCTTTGCCCAGCGTTGTGAGTCGCTTGTTGAGATCTATGATCTGCGGAGTCCCTCCGGATATAATGGTGATAGTTCCGTAGAGTTCAATTTTCTTAGGCTTTTCCGGAAGCTGGTCTTGCGGGAACCCTCTTTCCTCGGCCTGTTTTGCCAACAATGCCTGCTGGGCCTGGGTATCAAGAATGACAGTATCGCGAAACGCACCGCCTGCGGGTTTGTCACCTTGTGATTCCTCTGCCCTTAGCGGCTGCTCCTCCTCAGGTCGGAGGTCAACGAAATTCAGGGAGTGCTTACCGATGATAATAGCGTCGCCATCGAAGATTCTTTCGCGCGTGACTTGCTTCTGATTGAGAAAGGTGCCGTTTAGGGACTCAAGATCTACCAGAACGTAAAAGTTCGTCTCTTCCTCCTCAATTTGCGCGTGATGGCCAGATACAGCCATGTTGTCAACGACGACGTCGTTATCTTCGCGTCTGCCAATGGTGACAGGAGTTGTATCGAATGTGTACTCCTCTAGAACAGTATCCTGAAACGTCAGGACCAGTTTAAACATCGATATCCTCCAGGGAGTCTTGCTTTTGAGATGTTACGTTTTCGACCGTGGAATACCGCCAAGGTCTTGGCGAGAAGCGACTGCAACTTGGATTCCTTGACCGGCTGCGGTTCTTCAATGAACACTGCAAGAGCGAGTGTGGTATTGTCAGGACCACCCCTCAGATTCACTTCTTCAATCATTCGGTCCAAAGTCCGCGGGCCTGGTTTGTCCCGAAGAACCTCCTGTAGAATTTCTGGGTCACTCATCACAGCGGTGAGTCCATCAGAGCAGAGGAGGAACATGTCGCCGGGGAAAACCGTTAATTCATCCATGTGCACTCGGATCCGGGGATCAACGCCGATTACAGAAGAGAGAATGTGCCTGAGCTGCGAATCTCGGACTTCATCGCGGGTCATGATACCCCGTTCCACTTGATCTTCCGCGAGCGTATGGTCTTTGGAAACCTGCTCCATCAAGCCATTGCGGATAAGGTACATTCTGCTATCACCCACATTTATCAACGAAACCGTGAAATCGTGAATGGCCATGCCTGCCAAGGTGCTGCCCATACCTATAAGCTCTTGATTCTCCAGCGATTTCTCCAAAATCACCCTGTTGGCTATGAAAGTGGCCTGCCGTAGCAGGTTCGTGTGATAGGTGAAACGCTGGTCATAGCTATCGAAAATATCGGAGCTGTCGGCAGAGCCGCCACAATGCTCCTTGTAAAAGGATGAAATGGTGTCCATTGCCAAACGAGAAGCAACTTCCCCCGCTTGATGGCCGCCCATTCCGTCCAGGATGAGTATGAGTTCGTGGTCAGAATCAACGTAGTAACAGTCTTCATTGATGCTTCGCTGCTTTCCCACGTCCGTTGTGGCCCAGACTTCAATGATCACATGGCCTCCCGGTACCCACGAACAATGCCCATATTAATGTAACCTCCGTTAAGTGCCCTGTCACTGAGTGCATCTCGACTCTCTACAGCCGCATGACGTGCTGAAAATCTATCTGATTTCAACGAGAAAATCAAGAATTATCCATGAAATTCCCGGCATAGGAAATTCACGTGGACGCCAAATTCCATTCCGACTGGTGCAGAGGCGTATCAACCATTATGCTGAAGAAAACACTCTGGAAAAGGTTGCATTCGCGCGGCAAACAAATTATGGACGATTTACGGAATGCCCCGCGGAATCGTCTGACTAAAGTTTCTGCGGAGAACACGCGCAGTGGGTTGATTTTTCTTATGAATAGATGATATAAGCTCAGGGTCTCAGGAGGGCTTCGGAGGCCATGCAAATGAATTTCGGACTCAAGAAAACGCGCACCGTAAGGTTCTATGTCACTATTATCTTTTTGGGTATCTCCTGGCTTGCTGCGGCAGGGTGCCAGGAGGTGGACACTCTCAAACGAGAGATCTTGAAGAAATATCAGGGCACGATCCTAAAAAAGAAAAGTCCTTTCACTCCTCGAGACGGCATAACCATACGGGCCTCTTCGCTTTACCAGACCGCAAATCCCAATTCCGAGGTAACTGTCAAGTTACCTGCTGAAACGCCCGTCCACCTGGTAGATAAGGTGGGCGAATACTATCGCGCACGCACCCGAGACGGAAGGGAAGGTTACCTTGATCAGAAAGTGGTGGGCGGGCAAGAAATAATACTTAAAACGCAAGAGCTGAGACGCTCCATCGAAGGAATGCCTCCACAGGCTGAGGGAGTAATCCATACCAAGGCAAACTTCCGGCTGGAACCCGGCCGCCAATACGAGGTCATTGAGATCCTGCCTCCAGGCAAGAAATTCGAGGTTTACGAGCGGGTGGTTTCTGTCCGGCGACCCAACTCCCCTGCCGAAAAGATAGCAACGAGAGGCAAGCTCGGCAATCAGACCGTGTCTTTGGAGGACGCTGCCTCAGTGGACGAGGGAGCGGACGACCAGGCAAAAAAAGATGTTTGGTACAAGGTGAAGATCGAGGACGGAAGGGTCGGTTATGTATATACGCATAACATGAGGCTTACGCCTCCCGAAGACATAGCCCGAATCGTTCCTTTCATGCGCATGGTCGGCTGGAGAACGGTGAACAGCACCGACGATCCGGATCAAGGAGCCAAGAACAATTATATCGTCGCCTATGCTCCTATAGGAAAAGATCCTGGCTGCGACTACACGAGACTCTATTTCATGAACTGGTCTACTAAGCTCAAGAGACGCTCCCCAGGCTGGCAACTACCCATTAACGGCGTCCTGCCAGTCACCAATTATCAGTTTGAGGGAAAGCCAGGCTTTAGCGTGCGCTACCTCCATCCCTCAAAGAAGGACAAATTGGTTCTCGCCAGTTTCGTGGTAATAAAGGGGAATATTCGGAAAGTCGGTGAGGAGGAAATACCCAATACCGCGCACATTCACTAGGAGACAGTAAATTGGCTACTTGAACCTCGCCGACGTCAAGTCATGGCCACACTATGAAACGTCCGGGGCCACGCCGCCAAGTTTCAAAAGACCCGTCTTTTCTGCCCCCACGCCCTCACCGACAATAAAGACATAGTCGCCTGGCTTGTGCTGGCTGCCTCTGTTAAGCCCGCTTGTTCACAGCGGCTCCGGCTCACCCATCGTTCGAGTCCGTGGATAGTCAGTTAGGGGAACAAATCCAAAGGCCGCGGTCAGCAGACTCTGGGGAAAAGCTGTCAGCAGACGATTGTACGCTCTCGCACTGATGTTATAACTCTGTCTCATGAGATCAATTCGTTCGGAAACCCTCCGGACCTTCTTCCAGTGCGTCGCAAAAGGAGGATGCTGATCTAGTCCCGGCTGAGACTCGGCTAGTTTTTGAAGCTGCTTTAGTTGCCTCTCCATGTCGTCGACCGATGCCACAATAGTTCCGGGATCTTTTGAACGTACGGTAATCGATCGGGCCTCCAAGAGCCGCTCGGCAGGTTTCGCATATGTTGGTTCAAAGCCCTTCACAGCCTCCACGAGGCCGGGTAGTGCCTCGTTTCGTTCCTTGACCGCCCTGAGAAATCCTTCCCAGTCCGCTCGTGCCTCTGATCTCACCTCCTGGAGTGTCGGACGCAGAGTAAGAAAAGAGACTAATACAATGAGCAGGAATGCCGTCAGAAAGGAAACACCAAATTCTACGATTCGAGACAGGGTCATTTACAATCCCGGATCCGTGCCACTTGCGTGTTGGGGAGAAAACCGTATGAGGCAAATTGTACGCGGACCTTCGGCCCGCTCATGCGTTGTAGTCGGCCTGTTGACTTTTGTCAAACCAGCAGTTTTAATAAAACGTATGGCTTATGAATTTTGTCAAGAAGAGGAGAGACCGTAATGATAGAGAAACCCGACCGCCGCGAGTTCTTGAAAAGCGGATTGGTCGCTACCGCCACGGCTGTCGCGGCCGGTACCGTCGGCGGCATACTCAGCCCCGAAAAATCGTTCGGTGCAGAAATACCAGACTTAGTCGTGTCAAACGGTCTAGACCCTGCCGCCATCACTCGGGCTGCCGTGGATGCACTCGGAGGAATAAAGCGTTTCGTAAAACCCGGTAACAAGGTTGTGATCAAACCAAACATGAGTTTTGCCAGTGGGCCTGAAAGGGCCTCCAATACCCACCCGGCGGTTGTCAGTGAAGTGGCTCG
>WSSedB2T2DRAFT_1000048_pt1 | contig 10767 bp, 7 predicted proteins | sample WetSurSiteB2Tule_FD_9469 | JGI IMG/M metagenome (IMG submission 9469)
CATATTTTCGAAGTAGTTGAACAGGCCCATGTTGTACCACAGCGGAATGTTGTCCCAGAAAAGGCGGATCCTTTCGTCTTCGATCACTCCGATGCCCGCTTCGGTTCTCTGCTTCACCTCATCCCGGACCATTGTGAGGAAATCCACGGCGGTCTGTGTCCCCTGCAGAGTGACCATGACGAACATGATCCCTATTTCGGCCGCAGAGAATGGTGTAGGAACATGCCTCCGAAAGGTCATAATCTCATCCCAAAGCCCGCACGCCTGGTCGGACAGGTACACGACTTGTCGGAGCCGGTCATAATCCATTGTGCGGCCCGTGGCTTCGCTCAGGAACTCGATGAGACGGAGAATCTCACTGACCGCGTAGTCTACGTGGTGTTTCCTGATATCTTCCACTGCGACCTGCGGGAGGTCAGCCTTGAAGACACGCGCGTTGGGAAACCGTCGTTCCAGAGCGTGGAAAATCTTCATCACCGGCACGCATCCTCCGCCCGGGCTCAGGAGCATGTCGGGCTCGGGCAATCGTCCCAGCGGCGTGCCCTCTTCGTTCATCGGGCCGTGTACGTATCCGATGATGTTCCTGAGGTACCCGCAGAGGTCACGGGAGTAGCCCAGGGACTCGCTCACTTCGAAGTTTCGCGGAGCCAGCCCGAAAGCGGCACACACCGGCGACCAGTTCTCTGGGAAGAGCGGTTGAAGGTCCATGGCATAGAAGATCTCGATGGCCCCGTTCATGGGAGGCATCCATCCGACCGGCTTGCCTTCTGCTTTGGCACTAGCGCAGGCCATGTAGTGCTCGGCGACCACGCGGTTGAGCTCCTTGGCTGACTTGAGCCTCTTCTTTGCCTTTACGCTCTTTTCCGTGTTTGCCATATCAGGCCCTCAACATCTCGAAGAATGCCTCTAAACGGGTCCTCAGTTGGCCCTCATTGACCCCGGTTTCATCCATTTCGATCATGGTGCTGGGAATACCCCGTTTCTTCAAGTCGGCCACAAGGAACGGATGATCTGCCAAATGCGGCGTGCAGAACTTCTGGAAGACAAACACCACGCCCCTGGCCCGGGATCCCTCAACAAGCTCGGCAAGGAGCGCTGCCCTGTCTGTCGCCCGGGACCGGGCCGGGCACGGTGACCGATTCACGTACCGGTCTATGAGCCGTTCGATCACGTCGTCTCCTTCACCCGACGGGGGCTGGAAGTTGCGCAGGCCCGTGCAGAGGTCGTCCGCGACCACTTTGCCCCCGGACTCCTCCAGGATATCCAGCAACGCCGGTTCCTCGATTAGGCTGCCTGACATGAGGACCGGGACCGAGTCCCCGGTGCCCGGGGAAGGCGCATTGCGAAGCCCCGCAAGCAGCTCACGGACCATGGAGAGGTACTCTTCGGGAGGGCTGACGAATCCCGCAAGAACAACGGCGAGAAACTGGCTAGAGGCAAGGGGCATGCTCCGATCGTATCGCATCCGGTAGAGTTCAAGCACGAGTTCCCGGATGTCGCTGTACAGCCTGAAGGACTCTTCAAGTGCCTCTTCGGTGAACCGACCGCCTATGGCCTCCATTTTGTCGATCAGTTCCTGGATCGAGGCCCGGAAGAAGCGCCGCGCGTCTGTGTTGTCGTTGTAGGGCAGAGGAATTGTGTGAAAGAGCTCACCCTCTATGTTCCGTTCCCATATTCTCGTCACTCCGCATGCAACGTCGCATGTGTAGCCTTGAATTATTCCTGATAGGAAATCATATTCGTGCCTGAGCCCTTTCTCCAGTGCCCGTCTCATGTACGGGCAAATGAAGGCAGGGCTGACCGAGTCGGCCGCGGAGACGGTCCCCGGACCACCCATGACACGCACCGGCAAGAAACCGACCGCATGCGCAAGCTCGATAGGGGTATAGGTGCAGAAATATCCAAGGACCTTCTTCCCGCTCTGCCTGAGCGTTCTGAGCCTCTGACCTTGGGATTTCAGTGCTTCAACGAAAGGTTCGATCAAAACTGGCGACATGGAATAGCTCCGACAATATCTGACCTGGTCAGGAGTTCATCTAGCCTCGAACCGGTCATGACCGGTAATACGAGAGTGAACTAGCGAATGGAGCAACCGCTTCTCGGAGCCTTTGCCGGTCTTCAGCGGGCATGGGGCTGAACGACGCTGCGAGAGCACCGTTTTCTTCTCGGGGTTGAAAAGGCACTTTTTTCGGCTTTTTGAGCGTACCTCACCGCATGCCTGCCGGTCAAGCGTAATCTATCTGGGAGTGCCGTACCCGAATACGGATTAAAACAGTCGGATTTCGGGGGACACAATGCCGTTTTTTGGCGGCGGCGGGGTCCAGTGGATTCTACGGTGTTCAATGTTCAGGTACCGCGGTATGAAGATGGGTCCCATCGACTGAACACCACGCTGGGTTCCATGGTGGAGATACCTGGGGCCTCACCTGCTCAAGCCACAAACGATAAAGCAGTGGTAAGAAAAGCACCTGACATGCAAACGCAGTATGGGTGGTATGTCCCCCGATTACGATACTCAGAAATCACTTTTCATTCTCGTGTCGCGAAAATGACCCCACCCAAAATCATGGCCCCGCTTAGTGCATGAACTGCGGCGATCGGTTCGCCCAATAATAGAAGTGCTTCGCCGCCGCTTAACAAAGGCAGACAATAATAAACAAATGCGGCTCGGGTCGGTCCAATGATCGCAACAGATTCATTCCAACACAGGTAAGCCAAAAGCGATGGGCCAATACCCAGATAGAGAATCGCCCACACAGTTGTGGGAGAAAATTCTATCCTTTGTATTCCAGACAGTTCCCAGGCGAACCACGGCAGCAACAATAGCAGGCCCAGGACGAACAAAGAAAAGAGGAATGTGAGAGGATGGAGTTCCGCTGGCCTCTTCCGAACGAGAATGCTGTACAGTGCAAAAGACGATGCCTGACCCAACATCCATAAGTCACCCTCAGAAAAGGTCAAATGTGCTAACCGGGAAGGCTGACCGTCAGTGATGAGGAAGACAACTCCCGAAGTAGCGGCTATGAGACCGATGAATCTCCGGATGGTGAGAGTATCGCGAAGGAAGAGTCGAGCAAACACGATGGTGAAAATAGGCGAACAGATGGCGATCAACGTGAGGTTCAAGGCTGTCGAGGTAGCGGCCGCGATGTAAACAACTGTGTTACATACGGACAACCCCAGAAACGCCGTAAGAGCCAGATAGCCGAGATGTTTACGAATGACGCCGATCTCCTCACACAATGGGCGTATCACAAAAGGCAACAGAACAATTATGGCTATGGCCGATCGCAGAACCACGAGGGTCACCGGCGGCACTGAATCGGCCAGTATCCGAGCTACGATGAAGTTCCCTGACCAAATTGCCGTGGCAGCCAAAACGAGTGAATAGCCTTTGACTGATCTATAATGTTTGAAAAACAATGCTCTGGTAATCTCCGAGTCTTGAGAAGAATTCAGACCCAATCCTATCACGTAGTGGCTTCTCATGGATATGTGATTGAAATCTGAAGCTCTCAGATGCCCGTAGAGGAACGATTCAGGTCTGGATTTCGGGGGACATAATACCGTTTCTTTGCGGCACTAATTGTGCTGCGGCTATCAAGGATCAATGGAGCAACTGTAACGCATCGTCTGGGTCACTTTTTTCATCCTGATCTGTCTAATAAAATAGGAAGATTAATGCGTGGCTTCTCGATGAAGAAGGCAAAAATCGCAGGGTCCCGTTAAGAGGTGGTGGTCATAATTTGAAAGCGCAACTCGTCGACCGTCTCTTGGTAATCAGGTGCCAGAGACCTTGTCTGCCTGGTTTACCTTGAATGAGCGGGAATCGACGGCAGGAGGGTCTTCTCGTGTAGGCGTCTGTGGTAGCGGCTAAGTGGCCGGGCATGGAACAGGGCGGAAAAAGGTTGGTGTGCATAGCTGCCATGTGTTAACGATGGCACAAAGGAGGCGAGCCATGATTGTCAGGTACTGGATGAAAAGGGAAGTCGTAACCGTTGACGCAAACGATCCTATCATGAAAGCGTTGCATCGCTTCCGGATCCACAAAGCTCGTTTCTTGCCGGTGTTAGAGAATGGTAAATTGGTTGGAGTGCTCTCCGAGAGGGACATGAAGAAGGCTCTGGGCCTGGATTCCCCATTCAAGCATCTTGAGGAGTGGATGGTGGGTGATTCTCCCTTGACGGTGAGCGATGCTATGAATGCTAACCCCATTTCCGTGGGCCCTGATTATACCATGGAAGAGGTTGTGAAGGTACTTTTGGATAACAAGATCCCTGGTGCACCGGTCACAGACCCTGATGGTGCCGTAATTGGGATCATTACAAGGGCGGATCTCTATCGAGCCCTCATCGCCATGTGCGGATTCACGGAAAAAGGGGTGCAATTCGCTTTTGAATTGGAGGACAGGCCAGGGTCACTGAAGGAAGTTACCGACATTATCAGAGGACACGGTGGTCGCATAGCCAGTATATTAACTTCGTTCGACACGGCTCCGGAAGGATACAGGCATGCGTATGTCCGGGTGTTCGGAATCGAGGCTAATGAGGTGACCGAGTTGAGCAAAGCTTTGTCACTCAAGGCCAAGGTGATATCCGGGCAGGAGACGCAGGCTTGATAGCATGTCTTTTTATCGGATTGCTTTTGGTGGGCGAACTCGTGACTCTAATTAAAGAGGGAGCGCGCACATTAGGCAGTGCACTGGGGAGATTCCGTGATGACAAAGGCGATTGAATCGTACGGAGCACATTTGGAGCATTACCGGCAGTCTGCGTACATAAGCAGCAAGGAACAGTACGAAGACCTATACAAGAGATCCTTGGAAGACGCGGACAGTTTTTGGGCTGAACAGGCTATAAAATACCTCTCGTGGTACAAGCAGTGGGATTCAGTACTTCGGTACGATTTCCACAAAGCCGCAATTCAGTGGTTCGGTGGGGGTGTGCTCAACGCAACTTACAACTGCCTCGACAGACATCTGCCCAGACTGAAAAATCGGGTGGCCTATTATTGGGAGGGCGATAATCCAAAAGAATCAAGAGTGGTGACATATCTCAATCTTCACCGACAAGTCAATAAGTTCGCTGCGGTCCTCAAATCGAGAGGGGTCAAGAAAGGTGATAGGGTCATCATTTATATGCCCATGGTCGTCGAGCTTGTGGTAGCCATGCTGGCTTGCGCAAGAATCGGAGCGGTCCACAGCGTTGTTTTTGGGGGGTTCAGCGCCGAATCTCTAGCCAATCGAATTAAAGATTGTGGTGCCAAAGTGGTGGTCACGGTTGACGGGGGGTACAGAGGGGGCAAAGAACTTGCTCTCAAGAAGAGCGTGGACGAAGCACTGCAACAGCTTGCCCAGGTCGAGACCGTGATTGTCGTTTCTCGTTGCAAAGCTGACATCAGTCTTGATGGGAAAAAGGAGATCTGGTGGCATGAGGCCATGGCGGATTCCTCTCTGCCGTCCTATGTGGAGCCGGAGCACATGGATGCCGAGGACCCGCTTTTTATTCTCTACACCAGCGGCAGCACAGGGATGCCCAAAGGAGTAGTCCACACTCACGGGGGGTATCTGGTATATGCTGCTATGACCACACAACTGGTGTTTGATCTGAGAGAGGAAGAGACCTTTTGGTGTACCGCAGATATAGGTTGGATAACTGGTCACACTTATTCGGTATACGGCTCCTTGATCAATGGGTACACTGCGGTTCTGTTTGAGGGCGTTCCCAATTATCCCGATTTCGACCGCTACTGGCAGATCGTCGCCAAATACCAAGTAGACAAGTTTTACACTGCTCCCACGGTTATACGTGCTCTTGCCAAAGAGGGGACTGGCCACGTGACAAAGCATGATCTCTCCTCCCTCAAGCTCCTGGGAACTGTTGGTGAGCCTATCAATCCTGAGGCATGGAGGTGGTACTACAAAAACGTTGGGCGTAATTGGTGTCCCATCATAGACACTTGGTGGCAAACCGAGACAGGCGGACACATGCTCACACCGCTGCCCGCCGTAGGCCCTCTCAAGCCCGGCTCTTGTTCGTTCCCCTTCTTCGGAGTCGATCCGGTGATCCTAGATCCCGAAACGGGCGAAGAAATCCAGTTCCCGGATCAAGAGGGTGCTCTCTTCATCAGGCGGCCATGGCCTGGAATGGCAAGAACGATCTTCGGAGATCACGAACGATTCAGAAAGACTTACTTTGTCCAAAAGGCCGGACTCTACTTCACCGGAGATGGTGTAAAGAGGGACCAGGAAGGCTACTACTGGATCACAGGGCGGATAGATGACGTGATAAATGTCTCGGGTCATCGAATCGGGACGGCAGAACTTGAATCTGCCATTGTGCTCCACCAGAGTGTGGCGGAAGCTGCGGTAGTGGGATTCCCGCATCCCATAAAAGGCCAGGGGATTTACGCCTTCGTCATACCGAACACGGGAGTCTCCAAGACAGACCAGTTGAAGAGCGAATTGATGAAACTGGTAAGAAAACAGATCGGAGCCATCGCGGCTCCTGATGCGATTCAATGGGCGGACGCCTTGCCAAAGACCCGTAGCGGAAAGATCATGCGGCGTCTGCTGCAGAAGATAGCATCTGGGGTGGTGGAAAGCCTAGGTGACGTGACCACGCTCGCCGACCCATCGGTTATAGAAAGACTTATTTCAGACCGTATAAGGGTTGTCTGACGAGGCGGTCTGGCCTGAGAGGAGGCTTGTCCGTGCCCCGAGATTTGATGTGGATCGCTCCTTCTTCCGAGGCAAGGAGCCGCTGGAGATCACCGAAATGTCAGCCAAGGTGGGCATTGTGCGCGACGACAGATACCTGTTGCACCAGCCTGGACTCGTGCATCCCGACCATCCGGACCGCCTCCGGGCGATCTACGAGATGCTGGACCGGGAGTTCGGCGACACCGTGGCAACCATCCACCCTGAGCTGGCGACTCTGGAAGATTTGGAGCTCGTCCATGCCCCCAATTACATAAGTAGCGTCCTGAGGACAGCGGAGAGAAGGTTCACTTATCTGGCCGCTGATACCCCGGTCAACTCTCAATCCTATTTGTCCGCGTACTTGGCCGTGGGAGGATGTATCAAAGGGTTACAGACCATACTCTCGGGTCGGTGCGACGCCTGCTTTGCTCTTGTGCGCCCTCCGGGCCACCATGCGCTGCGCAATCGAGCAAGCGGCTTCTGCGTGTTTAACAACCTAGGTGTTGCAGCCCAGTACGCTCTGAGTCGCCACGGGCTGGAACGAATTCTTATTGTGGATTGGGATATTCACCACGGCAATGGAATTCAGCAATTATTCTATGAAAAGAAAGAGGTCCTCTATTTCTCTTCACATGTCTTGGGATGGTTTCCGCGCACGGGGCATTCGAACGAAACCGGTGAAGGAGAAGGGACGGGGTACACCATCAACGTGGAGTTACCCAGAGACATCGAAGATGCAGATTTCGTGGCGCTCTACCGGAGTATCCTTGAGCCGGTGATGAGGAGATACAGACCCGAATTGGTTATGGTGGCAGCGGGGTTTGATGGTCACCATATGGATTCCATGGGCGGCACGGGCCTCACCCAGGCCTGCTTCGGAAACCTTACTCAACTTCTTGTGGGATTGGGCAAGACCGCAGACAATCCTCCCATCCTACTGGCCCTGGAGGGAGGTTATGATGTAACTGCTTTGCCAGCGTGCGTAAAGGAAGTGCTCTCTGCGCTAATCAAAGACGAAGCCATCAAGATGCCGGACCTGCCCATGTCCTCGAAAATTCAGCAACTATTTGAATCAGTCCGGCGCATTCACAGCAAGTTCGGTGTTTGGGTCTGAAATACTGAGGAAGGGGCCATGATCAAAGCAAAAATACCAGCGGAAAACCCGGACGCCAATCTCAAATCGTACACGGAGACTCACCAGCGTTTTACCTGGGAGGAATCACACCAGGAGTTCACGTGGTATCGAACCGGCAAATTAAATATAGTTCATGAGGCGGTGGACCGCTGGGCAGATGATGAGACTCGGCGCGACCGCAAGGCCTTAATCTTCGAAAAAGGCGGCAAGGTTCAGCATTTTACCTACGGGGATTTGAGCTCAATATCGTGCCAGTGGGCTAATCTCTTGATCGAATATGGTATTACCCTAGGTGACAGGGTGTTTGTATTTCTCCCCCCTTGTCCCGAGGTCTATTTCGCAATCCTGGCCTGTGCGCGCCTGGGAGCGATATTCTGCGTTCTTTTTCCATCTTCCAGCTTCGACGAAATCGATGCTCGCATTCGTAGCGCCAGACCGAGGGGGATAATTACCCATCCGGCATTGGCTGAAGGCCTGCCCTTGCAGGCCATGGATTGCGTTGAGCATGTGTTTCTTACGGCAGGGGGCAAGCTCGATCTCTTCAACGGCGAGGTCGTAGTACAAGATGAGTTGAAGGATCTACCCAAGAGGCGAACCATCAGATGGGTCAGCGACGAAACCCCTCTGTACATGATATACACCACGTCTGGGACGGTACGGCCCCCAAAGGCCGTTGTCCATGCCCACAGAGCGATGGTTGGGCATCTCGTCACAGCACGGTACGTTCTCGACGTGACAGACGGCACCATACTTTGGACTGACTCAGGGGAGCCGGGATGGGTGACCGGCATCGTGTACGGAGCGTTTGGGCCCTGGTTGTGCGGCATCACGTCAATCGTGCAGGGAGACCCTTTGTCTGCTTCGACATGGTACAGGACGCTGGAAAGGCACAGGGTTTCAGTATGGTATACCACGCCCCGGACCATAAGAAGACTCATGGAGGCCGGTGAGGATCTCCCACGACGGTACGACCTAACCAGCCTTCGGCACATTTCCACGGTGGGCGAAGTCCTGAGTCCGGAGCAGCTATATTGGACCAGACAGAATTTGAACCTCACTCCTCACGACACGTGGTGGATGACTGAGACAGGGATGATTTGCATCGCGAACTTCCCCTCTACAAGCGTCAAGGCGGTGAGCATGGGGCGACCTGTCCCCGGGATCGAGGCATCCATCGTTAATGATGAAGGAGAGGCGCTCCCTGAGTTTACAATGGGTGAACTTGCCCTGAGATGTCCGTGGCCGTCTCTCATGGTAGGACTGTGGGAAGACGAGTCACGCTACAAGCAGCACTTTCGACTTCAAGGATGGTTTCTCACTGGGGATATGGTCACGAAAGACGAAGAAGGCTACTATTTCTACGACGGTCGGAACGACGACCTGATCAAGGTGGGGATGAAAGATACCGGTCCATACGAGTTGGAACAAATCCTAACCGGTCACCAGGCGGTAGCCGAGTCGGCGGTAATTGCAGTGAAAGCCCCAGGTGAAAAGGCAAGCTTTAAAGTCTTCGTGAGGCTCAGAGAGCCTTTTCATGCCTCCAAGAAACTGAGCATCGAGATCGAGAACTTCATCCGTACCAACCTCACGCAGGAAGTCCCGCTGTCCGGGGTCGTCTTCATGGAAGAGCTGCCAAGGGCTCGCTCTGGAATGCCGCTGCGCAGCGTGCTGATGGCACGGGAATTGGGAGTTCCCAGTGGAGATCCAACCAAGCTGAAAGCCGAGTGACAAGTCTGAGTCTCTGCGGGCAAGGCGGCGTCAAACTGACTAGCTCCCTATTGAACACCATTGTGTGTGTCATGGTGGAGATACCTGGGGCCCCACCTGCTCAAGTCACAAACGATAAAGCAGAGGCAAGAAAAAGCCCTGCCATGTCAACGCAATATTGGTATTATGCCCCCCGATTACCAGTGCTTGAAAACTGTAAGAATACGATCAAATGTGCAGGTTTCTGAGTATTCATTCGCTAATGAGAACAGAGATTCAGAGTAGCCCGAAAGTGGGACTGAAAAAAAACCGACCGTTCTTGTCCCCCTTTGACATTGTCATGGCGTATAATCTCGGATTATAGGGATGCGATGAATATCTTTCAAAAGAAAAAGCCTTGGCAAACAACATGGATCATTTCGCCGCAGAGCGGACTCATAGGTGGTTTCGCTGCGGTCATCTTCCTGGGGGCTTTGCTTCTTTGCCTGCCGTGGGCACAGCATGGGAGAGTCGGGTTCTTGGACGCTCTGTTCACGTCGACTTCCGCAGTGTGCGTTACAGGTCTGACCGTGGTGGACACCGGGACCGAATTTACGTTTTTCGGTCAAGTAGTCATAGTCCTCTTGATACAGACTGGCGGTATCGGAATAATGTCCTTTGCGGCACTGGCTTTTCAGTTGCTGGGAAGGCGCATGTCGCTCCAATCCCAAGCGGTGCTTCAGGACACTTTCTTTCAGCGCAATGTAGCCGGAGAGTTCCATCGGTCGTTCAGGGTCATACTGATGCTGACCTTTGCCATAGAGGCTACTGGCGCTTTGTTGATTTGGGCATTCCTGCTACCCAGGATGGAAACAGGTCCGGCCTTGTTCTCGGCCGTATTTCATTCGGTCTCGGCTTTCTGCAACGCGGGCTTTTCGATCCACTCGGACAATCTCATAGGTCTGCGAGACAGTCCCGCAATCTTGATCGTCATAATGCTTCTCATTATTTTGGGCGGCCTGGGATACACTGTCCTTGGCGAGCTGTGGGCCCCCATCGGGCGTAGGCGAAGCCGGAGCGTCGGTGTCCGGAAGCCGAACGTCTTTTCAATGAACGGCCGCCTGGTTCTGTGGGTGACTTCATTCTTGCTCGTAGGGGGGGCTGTCGGGATACTTGTCTTCGGTCTCACCTCGAATGAAGTCACCTGGGGTGACAAAATCTTGAACGCGGCTTTTCAATCGGTCAC
>WSSedB2T2DRAFT_1000049_pt1 | contig 10707 bp, 8 predicted proteins | sample WetSurSiteB2Tule_FD_9469 | JGI IMG/M metagenome (IMG submission 9469)
CCGCCAATCTTCGATCACTCCGTCTCAGCAGTTCTCCCAGATGAACCCCGCCCGCGGCTGCAACTTGCTCCCGTGAAATGTCCGATTGAATCCCCGGATGGTGGAGGATGCCAACGTCCACGACCAACGTGGAACAGCCAGTATCCTCGATTAGCTGTTTCACGTACCCGATCTCTTCGCCCTTGGTGTCGAGTGTTCCGACAATAACTACCGTTGGCTGCATAACCACCTCTTGGAGTAGGATTGCGATCCCACATTACAGGAGCCCGCTGCTGTAGGCAACACAATTGGAGGCAGAGTTCAGACCTGTTGAGGGAGGGTCCTTTCGGCGTACTTCTTCAAAATCTCCAGAAAATATCCCATAGCTACTGACAAGGGCTCGTTCCGCCGGATCACGATATCCGCGTGAAAGCCGATATTTCCCTCGAGAAGGTGAATCGGCTTGAGGACTCCACGGGAAAGTTCGTCTTCAATCTCGTGGGACAGTATGAACGAAACCCCCATCCTTCTCTCTATGTAAGCAAGTATGAAACTGAGGCTTTCAGATTCTACCAGCAGCGAAGGGGTCACTTCGAAGCGGCGCAGCAACTGAAGGATCGCATTTCGTGTCCCAGACCCCTGCTCTCTGAGGATCATGGCTTCTCCGTTAAGGGATTTTATGGAGACAGGGAGCGTTGACACAAGAGGGTGATCCGGTCGGGCAACCAAGACGAACTCTGCCCGTGCAAACGGAATGGCCTTCAAGTCGGAGCCATACTCTGAACGGGCCACCACCACGAGGTCCTCTTTTCTGGTGCGGACCCTGTTTATGAGATCGGCTGAGTTGCCCTCACTCAGGTGAACGTGTATTCGAGGGTATTTTTCTTGAAAACGGCCGATTAAGTCAGGCATGACAAGGCGTGCGTATGCCTTGGTAATTCCTATTCTCAATATTTCCGACGTGGTTTGCCTGGCCTTGGCCAGCAATTCCTCTGCCTGCTCGACACGCGAAAAGATGTTCTTGCTCAAAAGAAAGAGGGATTCTCCCGTTTCGGTCAACTTGTATTCATGTGTTTCACGGTAGAAAAGCTGAATCCCGCATTCGGTCTGAAAACTTCTGATTTGCTGAGAGACCGCGGGTTGGGTCACATTCAGATGTTCCGCGGCCCGGCTCATACTCATGAACTTGCAGAAGTAGTGGAATGTTTCCAAATGCTTGAGGTTCATGCTGGCCTGGGGAAAATGATTCCTTATATATTACATTATAAGGTAGCCTTATACAAGCATAACATTTTATGACTTGACTGATCTGCGTAAATCCTTGACAATTCCTAGTTATGGGGGCTCTTCTTGAAAGAAGATCCTTCCCAGACAACTTCAAACTTTGCAATCGCATATATTCATTTCACAGCCTCCGCTTTCCGGAAGGTGCATCCATGACGTGCGACAAAATCCAAAACGCTTGCAACACAGAAGTACAGGGGGTCAATTGAGGAGGATTGTTGTTGCCATCAGCGGTGCCAGCGGGATCATTTACGGCGTCCGGCTCCTTGAGGTCCTTAAACAGGTTGATGAGATTGAGACTCACCTGATCTTGAGTCATGGGGCGTGCATCACCATGAAATTGGAAACGTCCTTGGATCCTGATCAGGTGCGGGCTTTGGCAGATCGATCGCATGCCCCCGAGGACCTTGCGGCCCCTCTTTCCAGCGGATCATTTCGCACCGAGGGGATGGTGGTCGCTCCGTGCTCCATGAAGAGCCTCTCGATGATCGCCTTTTCCCTTAACGATAATCTTCTCGTCAGAGCCGCAGATGTAACGCTCAAGGAGCGCAGGAAGCTGGTTCTCGTTCCACGTGAGACTCCCCTTCATCTGGGCCATTTGAGGGCCATGACTGCGATTACAGAGATGGGTGGAATAATCCTCCCCCCTTGTCCCTCGTTTTACCACCACCCCACCACCATTCAGGAACTGGTAGATCAGACTGTAGGCAAGGTGCTGGACCAATTTGGAATAGCAAACCACCTCTTCAATCGTTGGGGCGGAGGATGACGCGGGAAGATCTGGAAGACATTGTGACCCGTTATATGGACTCGTGCAACGCCATGACTCTGGCGTGCAGTATCGATGACAAGCCCTGGGCAGCAACTGTTTACTATGCCCGACAGGGTTTGGATCTGATTTTCTTCTCCTCTCCCACTTCACGCCACTCAGTGATCTTTTCTCAGAATACCCGGGCCGCTGCCACGATACATGGAGGCTCCCAGGGATGGAAAGACATCAAAGGGCTACAGATGGAGGGCCACATACACGCTGTGACCACTACGAAAGGCAAGGCTCGTGCCATTTCCACGTATCTAGAACGGCATCCTTTTGTAAGTGAATTCCTGTCTGACCCGCTGTCTATAAGCGCAAAAGTCGCAAAAAAAATGTCCAAAGTTCTACTGTACTTCTTTCGACCCGATGCGATCCTGTACCTCGATAATGAGGCCGAGTTTGGAACAAGATGGAAATTGGAAGTGGAAGGAGGTAAGGCCTCCGGCCCTGTTGGGGAACGATCTTTTTGAGCATATTCTCCACAGGCACCCCCGGAAACTTCCAATGTATTGGCGCTTATCTGGACCTTCCTTAACCAACCGTCAACCCAACAACAGACAGGAGGTGTAGAGATGGCCGATCTCAAGTTCCCCAGTCCGCATAAGGCGGAAAGGATCGCCGGAACCGAGGGATGGGAGAGGATGTACCCATACCATTACCAGTTCAGCACCGATGATCCACAGCGGAAGAAGTACGAAGAAGGGATGTTCTGGTTTTATGACGGGTTGCACTATCCCGAACCCATGTACCCCTTTGACATGATTTGGGACGAGGCATGGTTTCTGGCGCTGTCGCAGTACAACACCCGAATATTCATCGTCCCTCCGGCATTGGGCATCGATCACCGCATTCACAATGGTTACATATACATAACCCCGCTTCCTGTGGCCAATCCCGAGGACATTCCCAAGCGTGCCGAACTTTTCATGAAGCGTGCCGGTTACTACTACCAGAACTGGGACCGGCTCCACGATAATTGGGAAGAAAAGATGCGCAACATTATCAAGAAGCTTGCCGACCTCGAGATACCGGTCCCTCCTGAAATGGAAGACGAGTCAGTTGTAACCGAGGGAATCGGCGTGTCGACAGGTTACAAGCTGCTAAAGGCCTACGATGATCTGATCGACCTTGGTATCCTGGCCTGGCAATACCATTTTGAATTTCTAAACCTCGGCTACGCAGCGTACGTAATCTTCGTGGACTTCTGCACCAAGGCGTTTCCGGACATCCCGCTCCAAAAGATTACTCAGATGGTGGGCGGTATAGACGTGATCATTTATCAGCCCGACGAGGAGTTGAAAAAACTGGCCAAACTGTCGATCGACCTGGGCGTGGACGAAACCCTAATGGCGGGACTTTCGGCGGACGCTCTTTTCAACACGATGGGGGCCTCTGACAAGGGCAAGAAATGGCTCGAAGCGTTCAACGCGGCCAGGGATCCCTGGTTCTATGTTTCAACGGGGACCGGCTGGTATCACCACGACGCCTGCTGGAATGACGACCTCGATATTCCACTGTCCGCAATGCGCATTTACATAGAGAAGCTGAGGAAAGGCGAAAATATTGAGCGACCCACGGCCAAAGTTCGTGAGGAAAGAGACAGGCTGATCACAGAGTACCGAGCGCTGCTGAAGACCGATGAAGATCGCCAGACTTACGATCAATTGCTCGGTACCGCCAAGACAGTCTTCCCTTATGTTGAGAATCATCTCTTTTACGTCGAGCACTGGTTCCACAGCCTCTTTTGGAACAAGATGCGCGAGGTCGCTCGGATCATGGTTCAGCACAAGTTCATCAACGATGTGGAAGACGTCTGGTACATGACACGTGCTGAAATCAAGGACGCTCTGTGGGACCTGGTCACGGGATGGGCAACCGGCAGCAACTCCCGCGGACCCCTTGTGTGGCCCAAAGAAATAGCCTGGCGCAAACAGTGCATGGAAAAGTTCCGGAAATGGACGCCACCGGATGCCATGGGAACTGTTCCTGAAACGATAAGCGAACCGTTCACTATCGTGCTCTGGGGGATCACTTCCGCGTCGATGGCCCAATGGGCGAGGCTCAAGAGCATAGCTGCGGGGGACTTGACCAAAATGATCGGATTTCCAGGATCGCCGGGAATCGTCGAAGGGACGGTGCGTGTCTGCCGAACTGTCAAAGACATCGGAGAACTCCAAGAAGGCGAGATCCTGGTTGCCCCGACAACCTCGCCTAGCTGGGCGCCCGCGTTCCAGAAGATCAAGGCCGCGGTCACAGATGTGGGCGGCGTGATGTGCCATGCCGCTATCGTATGTCGCGAGTACGGTCTTCCCGCAATCGTTGGAACAGGTTCAGCGACATCCATGCTCAAGACCGGCCAAAGGATCAAGGTGGACGGTTCTACAGGAGAAATCGATATCCTTTCATAAGAGGTTGTGGCGGAGGATCTAGCGATGGACATCTCGAAGTACGTGCTTCTCTTCGAGGAATGCGACCTCAGCATGGTTCATAAGGTAGGGGGAAAGTGCGCAAGCCTAGGCGAACTCATGAAGGCGAGGATCCCTGTCCCGCCGGGCTTTGCCATCACCACCGATGCGTATGAGCTTTTCCTCGACGAAAACGGTCTGACTCAAGGGGTGATTGCCAGACTCAAGAACTTGGACGAAAGCAGGGTCGATGAAATCGACCAAGCATCTTCGGAGATCCGAGCCCGCATAGAGGCGGGGACTATTAGCGAGCCCCTGGAAGACATCATTGCTGACCAGTATCGCTCCCTGGCAAAACGGGCCAGAACTCCTGCCGCTCCCGTCGCGGTTCGATCTTCCGCCACTGCCGAAGACCTCCCTGATGCCAGTTTTGCAGGGCAGCAGGACACTTACCTCTGGGTGCGTGGAGTGGACGACCTGCTCGACAAAATACGCAAGTGCTGGTCGAGCTTGTTTACAGCTCGCGCCATCTCTTACAGGACGAAGATGGGGTTTGACCACTCCGATGTCCTGATCAGCGTAGCAGTCCAGAAGATGGTCCGGTCTTTCTCCGCAGGGGTCATGTTCACCCTGAACCCTTCTACCGGCGATACGGCCACCGTGGTAATCGATTCCAACTGGGGATACGGAGAGAGCGTGGTTTCAGGCGAAGTGACACCGGACCAGTTCCAAGTCAACAAGATAACCATGGAGGTTGTGAAGAGAACTATCTCCGATAAGGCAATCTACTACACCACCGATCCGGAGACCGACGAAGTCAAAAAGCTCGAGGTCGACACCGAGCGACGAACGTCTCAGAGCCTATTGGAAGCCGAGATCATTGAGCTGGCAAGGATGGCCAAATTGATAGAGAGACATTACGGCAAGCCTATGGATATTGAATGGGCCACAGAAAAATCGCTTCCGTACAAAGGGGAAGTATTTATTCTCCAGAGCCGTCCGGAGACGGTCTGGAGCCAGAAAGAAGTGAAGCCTGTAATGGAGCCCAGGAAAAGCGCCATCGAACATATCGTGGCCGGGCTAATTGCAGGAAAGAAGATCAAGTAGTGCCGGAGCATAAGGACTTTTGACCAACAACGGCTGTTCTCTTTTCGCGGGCTTCAGAGGTGAGGACTTCCGTTCACCCTGAGCAGCGTTGGACTGCGCGCGGAGGCAAGAGCAAAACAGGCTTTAGCCGGCGCTACTAAATATGACATCACACCAACACAAGGAGAGTCTCGGGATGAAAGACATGAGAGATTTTATCGACAAAGGCTTGGAAAACGGATTATGCAAAAAAATTACAGCGCAGGTCGACTGGAACCTGGAACTGTCGCATATCGCCAAACTGAACGAGGAGGTGCGCGGCCCCGCTCTGTTATTTGAAAATGTTAAGGATTACAGCACACCGGTCATCACCAGCGTGTGCACCACAACGGAGCGGCTGGCCATGATCATGGGGCAACCGCTCGACTCAACCCTGGTGGATCTTTACGGTGCGTGGGCGAAGTTGGGCGACAATCTGTTACCGCCAAAGTATGTCGACAAAGCAGAAGCGCCCTGCAAGGAAAACATCCTGACCGGAGACGAGATCGATCTTTTCAAGTTCCCCGTTCCCCAATGGTACCCCCTGGACGGCGGACGTTATATCGGCACGGCTCACTTTTTCATCACCAAGGACCCCGAATCAGGCTGGGTCAACCTGGGCACTTACCGGGCCCAATTGCTGGGCAAGGACAAGATGGGGACCCAGTTCATCAAGGGCAAGCACGCCGATATCATGCTGAAGAAATACCAGGCACTGGGCAAACCGATGCCGGTGGCCTCGATCATCGGATGCGATCCGCTACTGTTTATACTCGGGGCGGCGCGCGTGTCCGCTTTTGTATCGGAATATGACGTAGCGGGCGCTCTCAGGGGAACGCCGGTGGAAGTGGTCAAGGGAGAAACCGTTGACCTGCCAATCCCGGCACACGCGGAAATCGTTATCGAAGGCGAGGTGGATGCCAATAAATTCATGGAAGAGGGGCCGTTTGGCGAGTACACGGGTTATTACTCGGGCGTAGGCACTGATCCGCGAAATTTCGTGGATGTGAAATGCGTCACTCACCGGAACAATCCGATTCTGTGGGGGACCACAGTGGGCCGGGCGGTAACCGACACCCATATGACCATGGCGCTTTCCTACGGTGCAACTCTCTGGCAGCAGCTCCTGGCCATGAAAATACCCGGTCTAAAAGCAGTGTACTGTCCGCCGGAGGGCTCGGGCAGGTTCCTCGCCATCATCTCCATGAAACAGATGTATCCGGGCCACGCGGACCAAGTGCTCACGGCCGCCATCTCCACGGAAATGGGCGCTTATGGACTGAAGACTGTGATCGTAGTGGATGAAGACATTGATCCCTGGGACATTCCACGGGTGATGTATGCACTGAGTTTCAGGTTCCAGCCCAACCGTTCCCAGGTCATCAAGCGCGGCCGGTCCACGCCGTTGGATCCTTCCTTGCCCATCGACGCCAGGGACATTACGGGCAGGCTGCTCCTGGATGCGACCATACCCTATGACTGGAAAGAGAAGCCGATTCCCATTGAACTGGATCCGGAAATGGTGAAAAGAGTCAAAAGCAGGTGGTCAGAACTGGGATTATGAATTGGAAAGTAGAAATCGGTAATTGCGTTCCGGTTCCCGCTCTCTGCGTCCAACAAGTCCGGACTGTTAAGGAGGCTTAGTTGAAACCGATTCGTTATAAAAAGGAAATGGTGGATGAATTCTTGAAGAAAGGGTACTGGACCCAGGAGACCTTTTACGATTTCTGGGACAGAAACGCCCGTGAATGTGGCGACAAGGAAGCCCTGGTCGATTCAAAGTACCGCTTGACCTGGGCCGACGCAAAGCGTCTGGTGGACGCCATGGCGATTTTATGGATCGAAATGGGAATCGCGAAGCATTCCCGCATCATCATCCAGTCGCCCAACAGCGTTTACGGATTCTTGTCCAGGATCGCCTGCGAAAGGGCCGGCCTGATCTCATTGACGGTCTATCCGTATCTTAGGCAGAGGGAACTGGAATACATGGTTGAGCGGACGGAGGCATCCGCCGTCATCATCCTGAACATTTACAATAAATTTAACTACCTGGAAATGTACGAGGGACTCCAAAAGCAGTTTCCGCATCTACAGAACATATTCCTGTTTGATGATGAAGTCCCGGCTTCCGCGCCCAAAGGGACCTTTTCGCTTACCCGCATCGTCAATGAGCGAGCTGCAAAGCCAGTAGACGAGGCCATCCTTACGGAAAGAAGGCTGGATGCCATGTGGGATGTGGCGCTGCTCACCACAACGTCGGGGACCACCGGCATTCCCAAGCTTGTGGAATGGCCCGCCGCACCCCGGGTTTGCACATCCAAGGGCCGGGTGGACATCTGGAACCTGAATAAGGACGATATTACCGTGGCCATCGCGCCACATGCCGGTGGCGCGGCCGGTACACTCACCTATTTTGCCGCTCCGCTGGCCGGGGCAAAGACCGTCATGCTGGAGGAGTTCTCTCCAGAGGGGGCCTTGGCCCTCATCGAAAAGGAAAAGGCAACAGCCATCGGTGTCGTGCCCACTCACCTAGTGCGGATGCTCGACGTCGATACGGCCAAGTACGATCTTAGCTCGCTGCGTTTTATCCGTTCGGCTGGGGGCTATCTTTCTCCCCAGATTGCCGAGGAAGCCGAGCAGGCTTTCGGCGCTTCCATCACCAGCGATCTGGGCACCCAGGACATGGGATCGGTGTCCGGATGCCGTGTTGAGGATTCCAAGGATCTGCGCCGCAGGACAGTGGGTCGGATGCTTCCGGGAAACCAGGTCCGACTCATGGACGAGACCGGCAAGAAAGAAGTTCCCGAAGGAGAACCAGGTGTCCTCTATTTCCGTGGTCCCCATGCACCGGCCGGCTATTACCGTGACGAGGAGCTTACTGCCACGGTTTTCGATCCCGACGGCTGGACCACCACCGGCGACATCGTCAAATTCGACCAGGGGTGCTTGTGGATACTGGGAAGGGCCAAGGACATGATCATCCGGGGTGGTCAGAATATCTATCCGGCGGAAATCGAGGGCCTTTTGAACGATCATCCCAAGGTGGCCGTGGTCGCGGTTGTCGGCTACCCGGACCGGGAAATGGGCGAACGGGCATGCGCCTACGTGATTCCCAAGGCTGGCCAGGAATTCACCTTCAAGGAGATGGTGGATTTTCTGAAATCCAGGAATATAGCCATGTTCAAGCTCCCGGAGCGCCTGGAGATTGTGACTGACTTTCCCACAGTGGGCGATTCCGGAAAGGTCAACAAAGAGATCCTGAAGAAGGAGATCAGGGAAAAGGTGGCAGCGGAGGGTAAATCCTGATGGAACGCGTGATTCTGATATTGTCCACCATGGACACAAAAGGTCCGGAAACGATTTACCTGCGGGACCAAATAGTCGCGCGTAGCGGAAATGCGCTCATTCTCGACATGGGAATGTCAAGGAGTTCGGAAGGAGCTGATATACCCTCTGATGCGGTCGCTCGGGCTGCCGGCGTAGACATCGATGAGATTCGCTCCTCTCGCGAAAGAAAAAAGATCACTCGGCAAATGATCGATGGAGCGAGCATCATTGCGATCAAAATGCTGGAGGAGCGCCGTCTCGCAGGGGTTATAGGGCTGGGTGGCTCGACTGGGAGTCTCATGGCCACCGATGTGATGCGTTCGCTGCCGTTCGGAGTTCCCAAGGTGATGGTGTCTTCCACCGCAGCCCTCCCCGGACTCTCGACAAGGTATATCGGTACCGGTGATCTTGCCATTTTTCATACAGTCATCGAGATTTCAGGTTTGACAACTCCGTTGAAGAATGTGCTGGAGAGGTCCGCTGCAGCTATAACATCCATGGCGCAGGTTGAACCCCTTACCGTGGAATCCGCTCGTCAGGGAGGGAGGCCCCTGGTGGCCATGTCCATGTTCGGTCCCACGGAAAAATGCTCGCATCATGTGCGGCAACGCTTGGAAACAGAAGGGTTCCAGGTGATCGGCTTCTCCGCTGCAGGTGTCTGTGATCGAGCCATGGAAGAAATGATCTCCCGGAACTTCTTTGACGCGGTAGTAGACCTTGCTCCCGGAGGAGTGGGAGAAGAAGCTCTGGGAGGCATGCGCGCGGCAGGCCCCGACCGACTCACAGCAGCGGGCAGGCTCGGTATACCACAGGTCATAGCGCCGGGAGGAGTGAACCTCATGAGCCCCCGGAAATCACGCTACAAACCTGAATACCACCAACGCAAGAAGTTCGACATGGATGAACTGCGCACTTTCCTCCGCCTGTCCGTAGAGGAAATGGAACTTGTAGCCGAGATATTTGCTGAGAAGTTGAGTGTCGCGAACGGGCCGACCATCTTTCTTCTTCCAAAAAGGGGCTGGTCTGCCATAGACCACCCGTCAAGCGACATGTTCGAGGAAAAGGAAGACGAGGTGTTCCTCAAAGTGTTCCGGGCGAATGTGAGCCCCCAAGTGGTGACCCGTGAGGTTGATGCGAACCTCGAAGATGAAGCCTTTGCCGAGGCTGTAATAGATGCTTGCATGGAAATCTTTCCCCGGCCCTTCGAGAGACCGGTGACTGGAATCGTTCCAAAAGGCATTGAAACCTGATGTGAGTTCTTCGGATCATGCATCCCCACCGAAGGGAGGCCCCCATGTATGTAAGAAACTGGATGTTGCCTGCGCAGGTATCCATATCAAGTGATGCGCTGGCCACCGATGCTCTATTACTGATCCGTCAGCATAATCTGAAGATCTTGCCTGTGGTGGACAACGGACGGTTGAGAGGGGTGCTCCACCGCAGGGATCTCAGCGAGGCGGCTTTATGCGTGAGCGGAAGCGGCGATCTATGCGAGATGAACTATTTCTGCAACAAGCTTAAAGTCAAAGATCTGATGGTTCGAATGCCCGTTACCGTATCCGTAGACGACACGGTGGAGAAGATTCTCATCAAGGGCAAGGAACTTATGATGAGCAGTTTCCCGGTGATGGACGGGGACCGGGTTGTCGGCGTGGTGTCTGACCGCGAAATATTCGTGACGCTCTTCAAAATCCTGGAAGCCGAAGAAGATCGCACAAGGATCACGCTAACGAACGTCGCCCTGGAAAGAGGGACCCTGACAATGATTTTGTC
>WSSedB2T2DRAFT_1000050_pt1 | contig 10599 bp, 10 predicted proteins | sample WetSurSiteB2Tule_FD_9469 | JGI IMG/M metagenome (IMG submission 9469)
TGGACGGTCAGCTTGTCCTCTTTGGGCAGGACGTCCACGGTCCGATCCACTCGGAATTCCTTTCCGATGAAAAACAGTATCTGGATTCGTTGACAAGACTCCTAAACTTGGAGGCCGATCTTCTTCTCGAAGGCCATTTCGGCATCATCGAGTCAAAACAAGAGGTGCGAGCATTTATCGAGAACTGCGTAACCCCGTCTCCGCAGCCATGTCGGTGCTAATAACAAACCAGGTCTTTCAAAGCGGCATAATTCAGGTTGATTGGTCGAAAACGAATGGCAAGTCTACTGAAAGGAGTTCTACGTGGTTGAAGTAAGTGAAGAAGCATCGGAAAAGATCAAACAGTTCCTGGAAGGACGCGAAGGACTTCAGGTCATCAGAGTCTTGATGACCGAAGGCGGGTGGAGAGGTCCATATCTCGTGATGGCTCTGGATGAGCAAAAGGAAGATGATGAGGTTTTCACGGAGAGAGGTGTGACATTTGTTATCGAAAAAGCACTTTTTGAAAGAGTAAAACCCATACGTATTGACTATACTCACTCCACTTTGGGTTCAGGCTATACGCTAGAATCGCAGCTCATGAAGGGTATGAAGGGTGTTAGTGTCGGATGTCACGACATTTGCAGCAGTTGTGATGCAGCCACGCGTTGAATGTGGACATTAGGTTGGGTAAGCCTCTGGTATTCGGCATGACCGGCAGCAAACCGAATGGTATATTTGCACCAGACAAGCAGAGGACCTGAGTGACCATAAAGATCAGGGATAACCTCTGGCAGGTGGGCGGAAGTGGGCTGACCGATCCTTCGGACGCGGCCGCCTACCTCGTACGCTTCGGCGACAGGGCAGCCCTTATAGATGCCGGAAGTGGTCGTGCTCACCCTCAACTGATGAAGAACATTGCCGAATGCCTGGAATCAAATGCGCAGCTCGAATATCTTTTGCTGACTCACTGCCACTTCGATCATACCGGCGGGGCCCAGGCCGTCAGAGACGAATATGGCTGCCGAATCGTGGCTCATGAGTTGGATGCGATCTATCTCGAATCAGGTGACAACCGTGTGACCGGTGCCGTTTGGTTTGGAGCACGCCTGGAACCTTTCACCATCGATATCAGATTGCACGGTCAAGAATCGACTCTGGCTATCGGTTGCGGTACAGTGCGGGCCATTCATTGCCCCGGCCATTCCCCTGGTTCAGTTGTCTATACTACCGTCATTGACGATCAACTCATCCTTTTCGGGCAAGATATCCACGGCCCGATCCATTCTGAATGGCTTTCCGATGAGAAACAGTATCTAGATTCGCTGGCAAGACTCTTAAACTTGCAGGCCGATCTTCTTCTCGAAGGCCATTTCGGCATCATCGAAACAAAGAAAGAGGTACAAGCGTTTATTGAGGAGTGGAAATCTCCCGTGGGAGTTTCTCATTACGCTATTTTGTACGCCCCTGATGATTGGCGGCAAGACAAATAAATGCATCTAGTTATGAGCAACAGCATGATATAAATAAGGAAATTAGGCGACATTGAGGGTAGTCAGATGGTTCAGGGTGGCGAGGAGCCAAGATTACCTCGGACACGGGTTTCCTGTTGCTCAGAGAAATCGAGCGTCTTGGCATTTTGAGGCCACTGGGGAGTGAACTGGAGGATACCGGGTCTTGGGTTCACAGCACACACTCTAAGCTTCAAATGGTCCGGTAGAGGACAGGAGTCGATTCTCCGGTGGACAATGGTTACATGGATTTGTCACGGAGCCTGCTGTCGGGAACCAAGCTGTAGAGCAGGCAAACTGTTGCCAATGCTACTGCTCCCAAGTACCAGAGGGGTCTGAAGCCGGCCGGCCCCGCAAGAGCCGCGGGGTCGTCTCCAATCCACAGGCCCAACAGATGTGTGATGACGCCTGCTCCGAGCACGGTGAACAGGTTCACTGCAGTTATGGCTTGAGCGATCATGGATGCTGGGAGCAATTCTTTTATGTGGGCGTACATGATCTGGCCGGGTGCGGCAACGAACCCCAGGCAGAANAAGATGAACATGATATACGGAAGTGANGTAGCGGGCGTCAGCCAGAGGGCCGAAACTGTGAGGAAAAAGAATGCGACCAGGCTGCCCAGTATGACCTGTTTGCGCGAGCGCAGCACGCTGTCACTTATGGAGCCGCTAAGCGGGAGCCCCACCATGTAGCCCACCGCCATGCACAGCAGCACATTGCTGGATTCAATCTCTCCGAGACCCAGTCCGTAAATCAAAAAAGGCGCTGCCCAGAGTCCTTGTAGGGCCGCAAGATAGCCGTAACGAACAAAGCTGCTCAAACTGATCGCCCAATAACTGTAGGACCTCAGTAGGTGTACCAAGCCGCTGGTGAGCGACGGTGATTTCCAAGAAATTGTTGCAGACCTTGAAGGGCGGTTTCTGATAACCAGCACGAGCGCCACGACTATCACCGTATTTACTGCCGCGAACACTAGGAAACTACCTCTCCATCCTATCCACAGACTCAAAAGCGCCAGCGGGGTTGCCGCCAAAAGGTTCCCCATGGCGCCTATAGAGACTGCCACACCGCTGAGGAAGGCAAACCGGTTCACCGGAAACCAGGCGGCCAGCAGAGCGAGCAGCACCATCAGATTACCGCCCATGCCTATCCCCAAGAGAATTCTGCCTATCAGCAGGTGAGGGAAGGTCTGGCCCATAGCGAAGATTAGAGTTCCAGAGACTGCCGCACATGCGAGAAAAGCCATGGTGATTCGTGAGCCCACACGGTCTAGGGCCACCCCGATGGGTATCTGGCTGACGGCAAAAGCATAAAAGAACACGGCAGACAGGTCGCTTAACTGGCCGCTGCTAAGTCCCAGGTCGTTGACCAGCGCAGGGCTGATAACCGCGGTGGACACACGATAGAACATGGACAACACAAAATTCAGGCTCCCGATGGCAAAGATCGCCCAACGTCGCGAGCTGCCCGGCGCGGGATCAACAAAGTATTCTGTGGGGCGACTCCGGGCGCCCGAAATGGTGGAAGTTCCGGGTGAGGGCATTGGTCTATTGTAGCCTCAACCCCGTCTTACGGGGAGAATAGGAGCGCGAGTCGGGTCAGCGAGACAACAGAATTTTCCTTCATTGTCTGGTTCTGCCTGGCCTCATACTAGCGATCATCGCCGATTTCGCTTGTAAGGGCCTGTCGATTCCATATCTTTCTATGAATCATGCTCTCTTGGCGGAGATCACATGGAGTGTGCCCGCACACGGGGCATTCCGGATCGAGGCAGGGATCCAGATGGATGAGGAGGTCCGACTTGCCACCGAAGTGCCTGTCGAAGACTCCCTCGAGTTCTTTCACCTCCCGATGGCCTTGCTCTAAAGGCAGATCCCTGGGGAGAATCAAGTGGAAGTCAACATGGACCAGCCTTCCGGATCTCCAGGCCCTCAGCCGGTGAACATCAATCCACACATCCTTCTTATGGCGCGCGAGAAGATCACAAATCTCATCCAAAAGTTCAGGATCGGATGCATGCATGAGTCCCCCGAAGGCCTGCCGAACGAGGCCCGCGCCCCAAAACACGATATTGGCCCCGGCGATACACGCAATTATTCCATCGAGCCGGAACCACCCGGTGAAGTAAACTATCCCCAGACCCAGGAGGACTGAGCCGGATGTGAACACATCGGTTAGCAGATGTTTTCCGTCCGCTTCCAGGACAAGCGACTTTGTGCGCCGACCGGTTCGAAGCAAGGTCAGCCCGAGCACGAGATTGCCGAGACCGGCGGCCACAAGAAATAAGAGCCCTCTTTCCAGATTGGGCAGGTCCTGGGGACTCAGAATCTGCCTCATACCTTCAAAGAATATTCCCCCAGCGGCTATTATAATCAGCGCCCCCTCAAATCCTGCCGAAAAGAATTCGATCTTGCCGTGACCATACGGGTGGCTTTCATCAGCAGGTTTCGCGGAAATCCAAATGCTGCCCAGTCCAAAACCGCTGGCAACAACGTTGATTATCGATTCAAGGGCATCCGATAGAATTGCGGAGGATCCGGTAATCCAGAAGCCGTAAAACTTCAAACACAATAGCCCCACGCCCACAAGAAAAGCGACCGACATTACCTTGAAATTAGCCCTGAATTCTTCCCGTCGCGACAAGTTCATGTCGGATTCAAATTTGTCACCATCCTTGTTGCACGCTGTGAAAGAGCTGTTTTCCACTATGGCTCCTCCTTATAATCGGGGCATAATACAATTACTGCCGTATATTAATCACGTTGCCAGGGGACACGGCCAAACCCGGGGCAACCCTTCTATAGCATGATAAACCATCGTAACGGTCAGATAAGCTGTTTGTCATGTCTTTTTTGCTTTGACAAGCCGTTTGGCTTACGGCGCGTCTTGGGGGAACAGTCCCAAGGTGGTGAAGGGTCTCCAGGACAATGAGTGAACTGCCACTGATGAAACATGACTGGGATGGCTCGTTGACATCGCTTTGGCAAGTTGATAGATTCGGTGGCCAATCGAGGCGGATCTGTAAGGGCAGAAAATTATCTTGGGCAAGGAAATGGTATTGGGTTCAGAAAATTTAGTGCCTAGAGATGTCTTTCGGTTTCACCAAAGGAGCGAAAGACATGGAATCGCTTAGTGAATTAATCTCTTTGGTATCTATTATCCTGGATGGTGGATTCGAACTACAGGGGATCTCAGACTGGAAGGGGTTGTCTTTTCTAACTCTTCTCAGCCTGTTAGGGCCGTTTCAATACTATACGCCTGGGTTCCATCGCCTGATCGGCCCAGGCCCAGTTAGGCTGCTTTGCGGCGAGGGCCTCTTCATGGCTGCCAAGGAACGACTTTTGGCGACGGTAATGGCCTTTAAAGCCAATCAATTACCTTCAAGCGGTCGCATGTCCTTGGCTCCTCGAGACCTTTCAGCCCGTAGGAATTTCTGATTTCTCCCCCCATTTCGTGTCAAGAATCGAAGGACAACAGACACTTTCAATCAACAGTCTGCTTCCCACAATTAGGAGAAGGCCAATGATACCAGGTCCAACAGAACTGATCCTGATACTACTTATTGTCGTCATGCTCTTCGGGGCCAAGAAGATTCCCGAGATTATGAGCGGCCTGGGAAAAGGGATCAAGACCTTCAAGAAAGCAATGGAAGGGGAAGATGATTCAGAGACCCTCCCGCCCTCCCCTACGGAACCACCGCCGGCTCAGACCCCTTCCCAGCAAGGAAGCCAGGGCGCAGGTGCACCTAAAGAGAAGATCGAACCCAAATAGTTTTCCACCCGTTCGTTATAAGCACTTACGGAGATATGAAATATAGTAGGAGACAGATTTATTTGGTGAAATATGGCCCAGAGATTAAGTAGTCTCGGAGCGGGGATGTCCGCTTGAAGAATCGATGAGCGCCTGCGCTCAGCCTTATAAGATTCAAAGTGGAAGTCAGGCCGGCCTCCCATCTGTTTTCGGCAATCAGGCTCCAAGCCGGCTGTGTGCCCTCCCACGGTATTACCCTTTCAGGATTCGAACGGAGCGCACGGCCGCCTCTCCACGTAATTGCGCTAGTGGCCACCTTGGCGTCCGATGTAAGCTCGTCCATCCAGAGCAGATTTGTTCCTCGGCGTTTCAGCAGCAAAAGGCTGTCGTGAGGGGCAGGTTTGTCAAAGCTCATGCCTCGGCTGACGAACCCCTTGGGAAGAACAAACCCCTGCTGCAAACGTTCGACTGGCCTGTCTTCGGTAGCACGGAAAACGTACCAAGCCCCCAGTGTACGGTCGCCGTAAAGCATTCTGACCAATTCCCGCAAACCTGCCCAACCACGAATTACCGCTGCTCGCTTGTGATATGATTCCAAGTCAAAAAAGACGAAGTTCGTTTTCGGTTTAACCTCCGGGACTTGGCTGATGAGGCTTTTCAAGAGTTCGTTCCTTTTATGAGCGGCTGCTTTCCAGTCTGTGCTGAGACCCGCATGAAAAAGAGCCATAAAGCCTATTGCTATAACTGCGCCCACGCTGGCCACCAGTTGCACCTTCTTGCTTTTCCAACCGGTTACCAGAATCGCGAGAAGCAACGCTACCCCAAAAGACGCGGAAGAATAGAGCCGACCCGCTTCATTGAAATTGAACCAAGCCTTGTTTGAACCCTCAATTATTCCCCATTTGGCCAGAGCCGTATGAATCAATGTCGGCGAAGCTGAGCCATAGCCTGCGAGCTGATAAGGAAGCATCCCGCAAAGCAGAATCCCTATTCCGATGAGAAGCAAATAGTATACTTCCCTTCGATTGCCTCGATAGTCCACCTGCGCGCTTTTCTCTTCGCAAGCCACTCCCCGGCTAAGGAAGAGTATCAGTCCTCCGGCCCACAAGGTGACTGGGAGGGCCACAAGCCAAACCCCTGGCTGGCCATGAGGAATCGAAGTGAAGGGCGCTGCGAGGTAGAACGGTAATAGAGCCAAGTACCCGCCCACCAGGCTGGGGGAAGGAACAATGCCTGTGTGGTCCACGGCACCGCCATTCAGAAGTAAGAACCTTATGGCCAAAGCGAAGGCGAACGCGGAGACAATGCCCGTGCCGATTCGCAAGATGAAACCCTTGTCGGATCGTTTGGCGCAGCGCTTATGGATAGGCCACACCAGTAGAGGGACAACAAATATCAGGAAGCTTGGAGCTTCATAGGTGAGGAAACACAGCAAATAGATGAGAATCGGTGGAACCAACCCAGCCCACGATTGAGAGCGTTCCGTCCAGCTTTGGAATGCCAAGGTCGCGGCCCAGAATAAGAGCAGGCTGAGTCTGGAATTGTCTGTGAACACTACGTAAGTGAGCGACGCTATCATCGGAAGAAAAAACGCAAACAGCACAGACGACACTACCAATAGACGTCGCTCCGGAAACGCCTTTGAAAGGCACGCACCCATTAGTAAGGAAGCCCCGGCCAGGAGCAGCAGAGAACACAAATGAAAAGCCACGCTGTTGAAGCCGAACATCTCGAACATGCCTATCCAGTAAAGGCCTTCCACTGGCCGGAGAAATTCCTTGGCGTAGCTCCAGACTGAGCCGGGGAACTGGTGCCAATATGGCCAACTGAGTACCCACCAGTCGTCTCCGTCAAACCCTATGTCTCCGGTCAAAGCTGTGAGCGTAATAGCGTATGTGGCAAGGCCCGCAGCCAGTAGCCATAACAATCTTACATTTGACGTACTTGGCTGGAGCAATCCGTGTTTTTCCAAATTTCTGCTCCCACAACATCAAAAATTCAATACACCGTTTGACCAACAAATCTAATTAATATCAGAGCCCAGGCCACTTGAAAAGAAAATATTTATCAGATTGGATCAATCCTGTCGGGTCCGAACTGTGAACATCAGCATAAGAAGGCCGCCTCGGTTTTGCCGCCGAAAAAGATAACAATATTCGTCGAGAACAATGCGGTCGGCCCTTCTGCGTTGACAAGAACGTGGATACTTGCTACGTTACGCTCGTTGACAATCCTCAAGTCGCGGCCTGACTCCAGTGGATGATTTTTTCTTGCGCCGCGCCGTTAGCCTATGCGGTAGTGAGTCACGGTGGATTTGCTCAAACGCATCCTGCATTCCTTTGTAGCTCCTCTGGTTGTTTGCCTTATCGCCATATATGCTTTGACGCTCTTGGCCGCTTCCTGCCCTAAGGTTCCCGAAATTGCGATACCGGAGGTATTCCGTCCATGGATTGTTGAAGATCAAGGGAAGAGATTTGATGAGTGGGCTGACGGATGGGTGTTGGCCAACTACTTGTATAGAGTTCTGGCGCCTAATTTAACTTTCTGGACCTATTTTGAGCCTGCTGGCGCTCCCCACCATGCATGGAGCCAACTAATCTATGCTGTTGAACCGGCAAATTCTGCAGCCTTGGTTCAGGATATCAAGGAGAGAAAAGGTGTCTTTCTCTATCGTTATTGGACTGGTCACTTGGTTGGTACGACAATCCTGCTAAGCGTATACCGCAATGTCGAGATTGCCTCATTGGCTACGCGCAACATCGTCCTAATTGCCCTTTTCGCTTACGCCCTTTCTTGGGCACTTCGTTTCGGACCCGCAAGCTCGATCCTCGTGGTTATCCTCCTTGTTGGCACTGGAGCCATGAAGTACGAAAGCTTTCACAATGCCACATGGGGCTTGGCTGTGGCGTTCTTCACAGGGGCCTATACTGCTGGTTGCGTCTCCAAAGGGAAGTCGGCCATACGCGCGGCCGTGGTGGGGGGAGTTTTTGCTAACTGGGTTGGGTACGACTACGTATTCGATACCATTGCGTTCTCCTTACCATTTTTCATCGCCGACAAGGAAGGGCACCTCGAAGTCGACAACTTCTACAATGTCATGTATTTCACAGGTACTATAGTTTTGGTTAGTGCCATTATGATGATGCTCCGAACTTTCGTGAGCAGTCTCGAAGGTCATCAGATGGGGGGGGTTTTCGGCCAGCTCCAGGACCAGACGCTTTATAGGATCGGGGGCAATTTCAGACCTGGGGAATATCCTGAGGACTATAGGCCGGGACAGCAAGTCTCGCGAACGTTTGCTGTTCTCGAAGCACTGCCCATTTTCAACTATTATTTGTCCAGACTCGCCGGGCCATTGCTCCCGAAGGCTCAGTCATTAATCACGTACATAGCTTTTCAAACGTTGCCCATTCTAGGCTTTTTGGGCCTGCTTTTGAGACGTAGACCTCATATCAGTTCGACTAAAGTCATCTCTACTTTAATGTCATTGATTCTCATTTCGGCGCTGTTCCATACAATGTTCATTGTCTTTTACAATCATGCTTCTGTCCATCCGTTCATGGACGTAAGACACATGGTGTTCAACCTCGCAGTAAGCTGGGGACTTCTCTTGGCCGCGATAAGAGCTTTCAAGCGTAGCCCCAACTGATGTCGAACGCTCTATCGGCAGTCTGCACGAGTATATTCCCGTATATAAGCAGTAGCGCCGGAGTTGCAACTATTACTTGAAGCGGAACTTGATCATTGCTCTCATTATTTCAGCGAGATCCCGACAAAATCTTACCTTCGTGCCTTCGTAAAGACTCCTGAAAACGCAGTTCACCGGTACCTCGAGCAGTTCGAAGCCCTGCATCAGCAGCTTGATCACCAATTCTATATCAAAATCAAAGTGATCGCACTCAAGGACGACCCCGAGTTGCTATCAGCTTGTAGCCGTAATGATAGTCCCTGAGATCGGTTGCAAGGATCAGTTCCTCAAGAACGGAAAGAACCCGGTTCCCGGCTGCTTTCAGCGATCCGGCCCATGCCGGTTTCTTAGTGGCCTGCCAGTGAGTTCGATCTCCTATTACCGCGGGACAGCCCAGGACTACTGCCTAGTAAGGGAAGAGCGGAAGGCAGGCAGGGTCACAAAGACCATCACCTCTTAGGATGACCACATAGTCGAAATCTTTTTCCAGTGCGTAGTCAAAGCAATTCTTGAGATTCTCGCCGTAGTCATACCTTCTCGGAATGTGGCAGTAAGTGAGCTTTTCCCATAGATTGATCCGTTTCAGGCGGTCCAGGATTTCGACTGGATCTTCTTTGTCGAACGGTTCAAATACGGTGATTTCGTGAATGAGGGGAAGCAGGTCGGCAGGGATACGGGCGAGCACGCTCTCCAGTTTCTCTACACCTTGATAGGCGCCTATCACTACGAGGGTCTTGGGAAAACCGAAGGTCATTTCCTTGGCACTGCGGGACAGGAGTTCGGTAGCATGATCTATTTGGTGGGAGGCTCGGTACATTTCTTGCTACGATCTCCATCCTTCGCATTCCAACACCCCCATGAGTGTCAGACCGCGGGAACGAACTTTCGAAAATCGTTTGGCCTCCGGCACACGGAAGGCTCCGCACGAAACCGGGGCCGCTGAGCGGCACGAGTGTCACGACCTTTTTGTCAAAAATGAAGCGGAATGTGAAGGCCGGTCCAGAAATGTGACTGTGAGCGGGGGGCTAGATCGCGTAGTAACCTTGTTTTAGCGCCTGGGGATTCCGACAGGGGACTTGACCGCCAAAGGTCATTTTGGTAGCGTCTGGCAACAAGAACGGCATTGAGAATATGCAATACTAGACCAGCGGCCCGGATCATGTTGAATACCTGGTGAGATGTTCTGATGTCCTCCGATATAGTCATCAAAATAGAAGGCCTTTGGAAGCGTTACGGTTTGCCGATTCCGGACGTCCTTGGAAAAGTCCGAAGCCTTCTGGGAAGTGCAAATCCTGCCGGGCCCAACGGTGAGGCCCACATCAAGTAGCCACAACAATATGGAGCTTGAACTATTTCCCCTCAGAAATCCGACTTTTTCCAATTTGCGCTTCCACAACATCAAAAAATTCGATAAATCATTTAACCAACAAATGTAATCAATACCAGAGACTTGGCCACAGGAAAAGGGATTATTTGCGGGGTCTGAGATCATTTGGTGACAGGTGAGCTAAAACAGGAACTCCTTGAGGAGGAAGCAACGGGACGCGCGCAAATGCCTCGGTCCGGCAGGGGACCGCACCAAGCAAAAGACCATAAGTCAAAACGGTCCATAAGCTCTCTTACTTGTCCTGCCGCTACGGCACGCCCCGAATCTACGATGACCAAATAGTC
>WSSedB2T2DRAFT_1000052_pt1 | contig 10462 bp, 10 predicted proteins | sample WetSurSiteB2Tule_FD_9469 | JGI IMG/M metagenome (IMG submission 9469)
GCGTTCCCTTGCTCGCAAGTGTCGGATTACCGAGGCCTATGCCGAGACTCTCTGCTCGGGCGCTCGTATAGCTCACAAGTCCGCTCCCTATCAAAGCGAATGCACCCGCAATCAACAGCAACCAGCCCTGCATCCCGTGCTGTAAGTTGAAAATGATCAGTCCCAGCACCAAGAAGCCGTCACTATAACGGTCGAGGACCGAATCGAGAAAAGCCCCTGCCGAACTCTGCGTGCCCGTGAGTCTCGCAAACTGACCATCAACTCCATCGAGGACCTGAGAGATGGCTGCAAGCAGCCCCGCGATTACGCCCCATCCGGCAGCAAATGACAAGCCGGCCGCCATCCCTAATGCCATACTGGAAATGGTTATGACCCATGGGTGTAACCAAGAGGTTCCTAATAATCTCGGAGTGATCCGAGCCGAGAGGTTGAGCTTTATCCACTTGAGTACGAACCTATCCGAACTCTTGGTCTGCCACCCTGCCGATGAGACTTCGTGAGATGTCACTGCAGGTCCTTTCATCGGGTGAGAAGGAATCCTCTCCGTCCCAAAGCGACTTTTCTTGAGACATACCTGTCAAGGGTCGAGCGGTCAAGTCTTCCCAGTCGGTCAGTTCCAAATATATCTGGGACGTAAGGATTTCAGCGTTTCAAGATGATACTTCGGTGCTCCATCATGGGGGGAAGGCCCTTCTCAGGTCTCACTGACCGTGGTATGCTGGCCAGGAAATGCTCGACGGTATCCAGGCCTCAATCAATCGTTTTCTGGTGCCTGATCCCGCGAGGAAAGGATCTGCACAGGGCATGAGTTCAATCAGAATCGCCTTAGTAGGGGTTGGGAATTGCGCCTGCGCGCTGCTACAAGGCCTATATTACTACCGAACCGAACGACCGCACGATTGCACTGGGCTCATGCATTGGGATATTGGTGGCTACAAACCTCCAGACATAGAGGTTGTGGCCGCTTTTGATATAGATGAGCGAAAAGTGGGGCTCGATCTTTCCCTGGCTATATTCGCCCCACCGAATTGTACCACCCGCTTTGTCGACCTCGTTCCAGAAAAGGGCGTGCCCGTCATCATGGGGAAAGTGCTCGATGGTTTCCCTGAAAGTATGAGGGCGTCCGAGCCTGATGTTTCTTTCGTTATAGCCTCCTGCCCTGAACCCGGCCGAGAAGAGGTCGTGAAAGTCCTCAGAGAATCGAAGGCCGAGATATTGCTCATTTATCTACCCGTTGGATCTGAGAAAGCAGCTCAATTCTATGCGGAATGCGCCTTGGATGCCGGAGTGGCCGTTGTAAACAATATGCCGGCATTCTTAGCCAGCGATCCCAAATGGGCGCGTCGTTTCGAGGAGCGAGGGGTGCCCATAATCGGGGACGACATCAAGTCTCAACTAGGTGCCACCATAGTTCACAGGGTCCTCGCGGACCTCTTCAAAAACCGGGGGGTTGAGCTCGACAGGACTTATCAGTTGAATGTTGGCGGCAACGCGGATTTCCTGAACATGCTGGACCGGAACCGTTTGGCCTCGAAAAGAACTTCCAAGACTGAGGCAGTTCAGTCGGTTGCCGGCAAGAAACTGGATCAACGGAACATCCACATTGGACCGAGTGACTATGTTCCGTGGCTCCATGACAGGAAGATCTGCTTTCTCCGTATGGAAGGCCGGATTTTTGGGGATGTGCCAGTAGACCTTGAACTCCGCCTGTCCGTGGAGGATTCCCCCAATTCGGCAGGAGTTGTCATCGATGCAGTTCGCTGCTGCAAGTTGGCCTTGGACCGCAGGCAAGGCGGCCCTCTAGAAGGCCCTTCAGCGTACTTCATGAAGCGCCCACCTGTCCAACATCCCGATAGTCATGCTCGTCTCCTCACCGAGGCATTCATCTCCGGAAATGCGGAGGCCCCTGAACTGGATTCGCGCGTAAACCTGTGATGCGGCGAATGGGGCTGTTTTCCCCCAGCTCAACGAGGCCAAGGTCGATGGACGCCATCCAATGTGCGGAAGAGCGTATTCGATCAATAATCTCAAGGTCTAAGGTTCCAGAAGATCAGCGTCACTCAGAGAGCACCGTGGAGTGGGTTTTCAGGTTAATGCCGGAAGCTGACAGGGCTCTTCAGCTCGCAGCTCTCGGCCATGACGTAGACCGAGCTATAGAGAGTCGCAGAGTGCGGAAGGACTGCTTTCAAAGCTTTGATCAATTCAAAGCAGCTCATGCTTTAAACAGCTCGGAGATCGTCGGAGAGATTCTCTTAGAATGCGGGGTAGACGAAGAAGTGAGATCCGAGGTTTGCCGTCTCGTTCGGCTTCACGAGACGGGAGGAGATGAGAGATCCGACGTTCTAAGAAACGCTGATGCCATTTCGTACTTCCAAGACAATCTTTCTCTCTACTTCGCTCGGAATGGCTGGGAGGAAACGAAACGACGTTCCCTGTGGGGTTTTTCAAGGATCTCGCCGGAGCTTCGAGCTATCGTAGCCCGGTTCTCCTTCGACTCGGACAATCTCAACGCTCTGCTGCAAGAGGTGGTTACCGAGGGCACGAGATAGGCTCGGGATTGAGGGTACATGTCGAAAAAGGTACTAGGGAAAATCCTCGATGCGCTCGGAAACCGCAAAACGTGTGTCCTGAGGCTCCATTCAAATACCAGAGCGCTTCTGAAGAATGCAAGGAAGCGCCTATCTCATGGCCAATTAGTAAGATTCCACCGAACTCTCGCCCAAGAGGGCGACCTCGTCTTTGATATCGGAGCCAACGTGGGGGACATGACGGCGCTGTATTTGGAGCTTGGAGCAAGAGTTGTTTCCGTGGAGCCTCAAGAAGACTGCCTGAAAAGCCTGAAAGTGCGGTTTGGACGCCATCCCCGTGTCAGTATTGTCCCCATGGCAGTGGGCGCAGTTGAGGGGGAACAGGAAATGCTGCTCAGCGACATCCGCTCGCCCTTATCCTCTATGTCTCCAGAGTGGATCGCCGCAGTGAAATCGAGCGGGAGATTTCCTTATTATGGGTGGGGCCGCTCCGTGACCGTACGGGTAACCACTCTTGACTCCCTGATAGCACTATATGGAGAGCCGGCTTTCTGCAAGATCGATGTGGAAGGATTCGAGAGGGAGGTTTTCAAAGGCCTTTCGAGACCGTTGGCTAGGTTGTCGTTCGAATTCCATGCTGAGCTTATCGGAGAGGCCCTCGCATGTCTTGGGCGTCTGAGGGACATCGGTCAGTACCGTTTCAACTTCACACAAGAGAACCGACCGGTATTCGAGTCAACCAAGAAGCTGAATGAAGAGGAGATTTCTGAAAGGCTTCTCTCACTTCCCTTCTCCAGCCTTCAGGGAGATGTGTACGCTTTTAGGGAGAGATAAGCTTGCTGAACCGAGGCTTGAGATCCAGGGGTATCTGTTGTCTGTGTGATGTTGCGTTGCCCGGATCATCACTCTGAGCGTCAGGCTAAGGTGCTTGAGCCGAGTCTCGCAACCGTTCGACGACATTCCATTTCGTCAACAGACGCGCCGAACTCCGAGGGACGAGGTGTTCCCAGGGTTCACCAAACACTATCTTCCGGCGAATCTCTGATCCGGTAAGGCCCTTGGTATCAGGCGTCCTGCGCCACATCACCTCCACATGAAGCCCTTGTCCCGTAAGGAGATCAAATTTCCTTTCTCCCCAGGTGTCGCAGATGGTGATAAAGAAGACCGCATCCATAGGCACGTAGTACCGGTAGAGTTCTGGAAGGTTTATCGGGAAAGGGACCACAGAAAAGTCGCGACTGTCCACGCCTTCATCGTTGAGGGCTTCCACAACCATCAAATATCGTTCGAAATAAGTGAGAGGATTCGCCAACAGAGTCGAGCGTGTCGGGTCGGCCTCATCCTCTCGCGAGAGCATTGGATCTGGATTGGTGATTCCGACGACAAGGTTTTCACAACGGGCTTTCCCGGCCAAAAGGTAATTCAGATGATCGTTATGGAGTATCTGAAATCGACCATGGATAACGCCTACGCTGTGCATGCGTACCACCTTGCGCCGGTAGGTTCACTCCCAACGAGGGAGACGCTACTTAGTTCAAAGAATTGGTCTGCTTGTGTGTGGGCTTCCCCCATACGGCGTAGATCGGATCGCTCGGGATGCCTTCTTCGTAATATTTGTCGTCCTTAGGTCTTGGTCTCCCCGTGCTTTCCTGATAACCCTGGATTGCGAAGCGGCCCGAGAGAGTGAAGAACCCGCGAACGAGTTCCGCTCTTTGCTTTTCAGTGCTCGCCTTCCATATATTTACGGCTTTCGGGGGAAACATCCGGTTTGAAAAAACCACTATGAAAAGGCCTTCGGGCTTCAACACGCGTGAAATTTCCCGAAATACCTCCAGAGGCTGAGTCAGGTAGTCGACGGACACCGTATTGACCACAGCGTCGAAGCGGTCGTCAGGAAATGGTATACGAGGATCGCTGTTCAAATCGCGGATAAGATGTTCCGACAACGCGGGATTGGCTTCCAGTTCCGTTTCGTTCAGTCCGAGTCCGACAACCTTGGCGGGGTCTTTGACCTTCCCGAGATGGGAATCCGGTCCGGCCATAAGGTCAAGAATCGTTGCATTCGACGGAATTAAACGACCGTAGATCTGTTCCACCGTCTCCAGGGCAAGGGAGTCCAGGTGGTCAACAAAGCGAGGCTTCTTATAAAAATCACTGTCAGGGGTCTCATCGTCGCGGCTAAGGTCATGAGGGCTGAACCATGCCAGACTGCTCGTTTCATCGGTGTCTTCATTTACCACGAGGTCCTTCAGCGCATCCTCGGACCAGACCGGAGCCGGTCCGCAGCCGCCACGAGGGTCCATTCTGCAACGATAGCCCGTTTTCTCAATCCCCTGGCCCTCTAGGGCTTTCCAGCTCTTGGTGAAATATGAGCAATCGTCATTGAAACAGATGTGATGCATCTCTCCGCCCCAGCTAGACTCTGCGGGCGTACGAATGGGATCCATCTCTGATCCACAATGTGGACAAGCATGTCCTGAAGACATTAGAGTCTCCCTTCTCTTCGTATGGTGATTGATACCGGACGAAAGGAGTCAGCATTACGGTTTAGGATCTTTCAGAGAAATTCAATAAATTTAAGGGCCCCCTCGCCTCGTCATGGAACAGGCCATGGAGTTTCTTCGTGGAAGCCAGTAATCGCGCTTATCCGATACCATCCATGAAACAAAATGAATCTGATAAATTCCTCGCTCGTTTGATGCACAATCCTTGGGTCCTGAGATTCAAGGTGGGGTCGCTGTGGCCGGCTGTCAAGTGGCAGGGTTTTAGGGGCTGCGGGGCAAGCTGCCTCGGACAAAACGACTAGCCGACGAGTCGCCGCCAACTGATCTCGGTGCTCATGGGGATCTTGGCGCACAATCCCCCACACATGCTGCAGAAATTACCGCGTGGGCGAAGAGACCAAACGGCCAATGGAGTGGCTCATAAAGCGTCTGGGCGCATTCTGAGCGAGAGTCGCTTATCACGGTCGGAAATTGGCAATAGCCTGTGGCTTCTGCGTTCCGTCGGCTCATCACCGTCGGGCTTTGTTTGGGAGAAAAGTGCGTTCGGAAAAATGATTGACGGAGTTAAGGGGGGTGGGGTACGCTCAGAGAAAGGACAAAAAGGCTTCTTACTTGATACGGAGGCTGTTCTGCCTCTTCCAAGTCCAGTAGGACACCCCACAAATAGACCTTGGAGTTAGGCGGAGCCATCCCCCACCTTTCCTGGGTTCCAAAACGGTCGAGATGGCAGGTCCATCAAAAAATTGCGAATGAGGACAGGCGACATCTTGATCATTGCAGTAAGGCGGAAGAATTTTATCAAGTTGGGGCCCAGGCAAGTCGAGGGATGGCGGAAACGCACGCCTCTGGTCGCAATTTGAGGCATGGAGGCAAGAAATGGTTCCGGGTAGCCTAATAAGGAAATTCGAGCACGTCGTTATTGCGTCGCTGATGGTGATGATGGGAATCGTGGTCTTGCTTGCCACGTTTGAATTGGGATGGGTTTTGATAAAAGACATTATAGGCCCGCCAATATTGATTCTTGAAATCGACCAATTACTCGATCTGTTCGGACTTTTCTTACTGGTTCTTATCGGAGTGGAGCTTTTTGAGACGATTCAAACTTACTACTTGGAGAGAGTTATTCGAGTGGAAGTGGTTGTTACCGTGGCCATTATCGCCATTTCACGCAAGGTGATCATCCTGGATTACAAGAAGCTTTCAAGTTTTACGTTCTTGGATGTGGGAGGAGTAATACTGGCTCTCGCCATCGCCTACTACCTGATCAAGAAAGCTGGCCAGAACCACTCTGCTCCACCAAAGACAGAGCCATGACCGAAGAATCAACGAATTTCCGAATGGCCCTTGTCTTAGTGACGTGTGTGTGAGGTGGGAATGCCCGGAGGTACATATGAGCCCTTTTCGAAACATTCTTCTCTATTCCTGTGGAGCAAAGGGCGCTAACGCAACGTTCGCAAAAGCTCTCGAGTTGGCGCACGCGTTCAAGGCCAAACTAACGATAGTCGACGTGATTGATTTATCACCATCTTTCATCCAATGGATGTTGCGGTCCTCAGCACATGTGGAGGCGCGAGCTATCGCTGAATCCAGAGCCAAGAGACGCCTGGAGCGTTTGGTCTCGTCCGCACGGGAAAGTGGAGTGGATACGAGCGCTGAAGTGCTCTTCGGAAAGCCTTTCGCCGAAATCATCCGGACCGTGATACGAGGAAACTGCGATCTTGTTGTTAAGACGGCTAGTGGAGGAGGCGGCATCAGAGAGAGGTTAATCGGAAGCACGGCATTGCACCTCATGCGTAAATGCCCATGCCCGGTCCTGGTTGTGCAGCCAAAGCGTCGTCTGCCGTTCACTCGTATTCTGGTTCCCATCGATGTCCGACCGGGGGATGAATCGACAAACACCGTTAACGCCAAGATAATGGAGATAGCACTTTCATTGGCGAAGTCGGAAGGCAGCGAATTGCATCTTCTTCACGCCTGGCAACCTTACGGTGGGACGCTCTTGACAAGCGGCAGGGCTAGAATTCCGAGAGAGGTGGTTCGCGAATACCTTCGATCGACCGAGAAGGCTCATAAAGACAGGTTCGAGGAATTCCTCGAGGGCTATTCTTTCGATCACCTGAACCACCGAATCCATTTTGTCCGAGGAGAACCCGGAACCCTTATCCCTCAGTTGTCATCTCGCCACAGGATAAATCTGGTTGTCATGGGTACCATAACGAATCTGAGCTTCGCGGGATATCTTATCGGTAGCACCGCTGAGGAAGTCCTTCTTGAGCTCAAGTGCTCAATGCTCACGGCGAAGCCAGAAGGATTCGTTAGTCCTCTCAAGGTTGAATAAAGTTGGTATGAACCGAGGTAGGACCGTCGATTGCCTCTCCGGTTCCTTGCCTATTACTATTGCGCTGGCAAATATACAACCCAAGACGCTCGATGATGTTTTGGGCTAAAACTTGAAACATTTGGCTGGCAGGGATGTTAGGACCACTTTACCGGAGAATTCTCGCCGGAGGATCATTTACGTGAGTTCCCCACACGAACGAATTGTCGTTTACGGCGCATCCTGGTGCCCTGACGCTCGGCGAGCGAAACGTTTCTTCGACGAGCACGGTGTGGCGTACGCGTGGATTGACATCGACGAAGATAAAGATGCGAACAACTTCGTGCGGGAGACGAACGGCGGGCAGATCGTGATTCCTGTGATCCTTTTCCCGGACAAATCCATTCTGGTCGAGCCCTCCAACTATGAACTCGCCAAGAAGTTGGAAGAGCTCTTTGGGGAAACTGATCCTCAAAGCTAATGGTCCTGAGGCCCCACTTGAGCGCTAAACTTTTATGCGTGTCAAGGCCGTTCCGGGGGGTCAGTTCATCTTCCAGATAAGAGCGTTGAGCACCCCAGCGAAGGTCACCCATAACAGATAGGGGGTCATCAGGGCACCCGCGAGCTTCGAAACCTTCCAGAAATTCACGAAAGTTGCCAGAATCGCCAACCACAAGATGCCAATCTCGAGAAGCCCCAAGCCTGGGCTCCGAAGGCCGAAGAATAGAGCCGACCATCCTGCATTCAGGACGAGTTGAAGGGCGTAGATCGCCAGCGGTCGTTGTCGGCCTCCTGAACCGCTGCGCCATACGATCCAAGCGGCGATCCCCATGAAGGTGTAGAGGATCGTCCATATGGCACCAATGGTAGCTCCTGACGGAGTCCATGAAGGCTTTTCAAGAGAGGGATACCACGTGGCTACCGAGAGATTGGTGAGAAAACCCCCCAGGGTGGCAATTCCAAAAACAACGAGCAGGCTCACCACGAGACCCGCTATTTGTCTGCTTTTGTTCATAGGTGTATAGGTAATCTCGTGTTCCATCAATGAATAACCAAATTCAACCGCTTGCTATCTAAGGTATCTTTACTATCCCCCGGACGAGGAGTGCCAGAAGAATTGTTGCCGATAGCCCTCCAAGCCAAAGCCCAGCAAACCAAAGCCACTGACGTCGCTTTTCAGTAAGCGCCTTCATGGGAGGCCTTTCCCCGAAAGAGATAGTAGCAGAAGGCGGTGTAGGCCAGTACGACCGGTAACAGAATGACGGTACCGACGAGTAACAGCGATTGCGAAGGGCCGGCCGCCGCCGCCTGTCGAAAGGTGACGCTGAATGGAACCATCCAGGGCCACAAGCTTACAACCAGCCCAATGTAGCCCATGAGAAAGACCAGGAGGCTCAAGAGGAAGGGGCGATACTCCCTAGTACCTCGCAGATCGCGCCAGATTTGAACGAATAGGCCGGCGGTCACAATGGGCATGGGCAGGAGATAGAAAAACACGGGCATACTAAACCAAAGGTTCTTAACATCCGCATTCATCATCGGCATGCTGATGCTGACAATTACCAGGAAAAGGCCTACATAGGCCAGGACGTACGATGCGCTCCTTCGCGCCCATCCCTGGGTAGCACCGTCGGTCTTCATCACCAGCCAGGTGGCTCCGAGGAGCGCATACCCGAATACCAAAGCAATTCCTGTCATCACACTATACGCATTGAGCCAGTCCAAAGATCCACCGGCAAAACTTCGGCCCTCGACCTGAAATCCGCGAACGAAAGCTCCCAATATCATACCTTGCATGAGGGCAGCCAGAAGAGATCCGAAGTGGAAGGAGTAGTCCCAGAGGCGGCGGGACCTGGTCGCCTTGAAGCGGAACTCAAAAGCAACGCCTCTGAAGATGAGGCCCAAGAGCATGAAGATCACCGGTATGTAAAGGGCCGGCATAAGAATCGCGTACGCCAGGGGAAACGCCGCAAACAGTCCGCCACCACCNAGAACCAGCCATGTTTCGTTGGCATCCCAGAACGGCGCGATGGAATTCATCATGCGATCCCGGCATTGATCGGTCGGCGCAAAGGGAAAGAGCACGCCGATACCCAAATCAAAGCCGTCCAGCAGAACGTAGAGAAAGATTGCAGTGCCGATAAGGCCAAGCCATATCAGAGGCAGATCCAGAAAGCTTTCGAAGCTAAACATGGGGTCCTCCTTCTTCTGAGACCAGACCCGTCAACAGCGGCGGCTTCTTGACTCCGTGAGCACCNTAGACTTCTTCTTCGGAATCCGGGCCCTTTCGGATGAGTTTCANAATATAATAGGTTCCGGCACCGAAAATAAAGCCATAGGTGAGAACAAAGGCCGTAACGGACATGGCCATGGGGGAAGCCCCCACCGGCGAGACGGCATCTGCGGCCCTCATTACTCCGTAGATGATGTATGGCTGCCTTCCGACCTCCGTTACAAACCATCCCGCAAGCACGGCGAGGAAACCGGCAGGGGTCATGGCCATGCACCAGTAGTGAAACCATGTCGCCTCAAACAATTGTTTTTTCAAGTAAAGAACAAGTGCAGTCAAGCCGGTCAGGATCATCAAAACGCCAAGCCCTACCATTATGCGGAAGCACCAAAAGACCACCCACACCGGCGGACGATCTTCTTTGGTCCACGCTTTTAACCCCACGACCGTTCCATTAAGGTCATGGGTCAGAATCAGGCTGGATAGTTTCGGAATCTCAATCGCATACTTTGTCTTTTCAGCTTCCTGATCGGGCCATCCAAAGAGATTGAGGGGTGCCCCGTTCGTGGTTTCCCAGAGACCTTCCATGGCAGCCACCTTGGCCGGCTGGTGCTTCAGAGTGTTCAGACCGTGCTGATCCCCCAAAAAGAATTGCAGCGGCGCAACAAAGATGGCCATGATCATCGCCATACCAAACATCACTCGAGCACATTTCTGATGACGGCCACGCGCCAGGTAGAAGGCGCCTATGCCTCCCACAACAAAGGCCGTGGTCAGGTAGGCTGCGGTGACCATGTGGACGAAGCGGTAGGGGAACGAAGGATTGAAGATCACTTCCAGCCAGTTTGCAGGATAGAATAAGCCCGCTTCTCCGATTCGATAT